>Ga0114968_10000502_pt1 | contig 29389 bp, 45 predicted proteins | sample M_130807_EF_Meta_FD_87020 | JGI IMG/M metagenome (GOLD analysis project Ga0114968, IMG submission 87020) | Freshwater microbial communities from Lake Montjoie, Canada to study carbon cycling - M_130807_EF_MetaG | ecosystem: Environmental > Aquatic > Freshwater > Lake | place: Lake Montjoie... | reverse complement strand
GCGTATAAGTCAGCTTCTCGCCAACTAGCAGCGTTGTGCTAATGATCTTGTAGGTGGTGGCCGTGTCTAGTAGCTGGATCGTGACAACTTGTGAGCCGGTGTCAGTATTAAGCACCGTCACCATGTCTATGTCACGGATCGTGGACGCCGCTGGTGCCGAACAGATGGTGACGGCTGTTACGCCGTTAGAATTTGAAAGCTGCGAAGCACCAAGGTAAGTTGCAGCAGTTTGGTCAGAATAAGAAACGACAATCTGCAAAGGCGAAGACACTTGCGCCCCGCCTAGAAACAAGGTCAGTGATCTGTTTACTGTGTCTAGTCTTATCATGATTTATCCATGTGCAGCAGCAAAAGCATAGATGGCGGGTCCAACTGACGCGCCGCCTGCGGACCATGTTGCAGTAGTGCCATTAGACGTTAAAACCAAGCCGTTTGCACCTATTCCTAGTCGAGTCGCGCTATTTGTCCCGTTGCCAATAATTAAGTCGCCGGTAGTAGTGATAGGGGAAAGCGCGTTAAACGCCGACGCTGCCAAGGTTTCGCCCGTCCCGCCTTGGGATATAGGCAACACGCCTTCAAAGCCGCCGGTGCCTGATTGCGGTGGTGGGCCAACTTGTATGTCATCTAGCGAGATTTGGTTACCGCCACCGCCAGCCAAGTTAAACAGGTTAAGAAAAAACCTGTACCACTCACGCGAAATCATGCCCGTGCGAGGGTCAATGAAATCAACCCGTGAGGACGGGATATTCGTGATATTTAGTTGCTCAGGCATTGGTAGATGTCACATAAAGTTGTGCGCCCGTGATTGCTATCTTCACGGGGTCGGTGCCCGATATTTCGTAAACCCTGTCGCGCAGCTTTAGAGTCATGCCAAGGCGGCGGTAGATGGCCCGCTGAAAATAAGCACCAACCTTGCCTACCGAAATAGACCGCTCGTTGGACCAAGTATGCCCGCCATCGTCTGACCAGCGCAAGATCATCTGCGGATCGGAACCTTGGCCTGAGTTGATGCCTACGCCGGTTTCGCAATTGATTTGCAAGGTATGCTGGGCAGAACGTTTTAGGTTGTTGGTGTTAGATGGCAGTGCCCGCCAAGAACGCAACCACTTTTGAATGTCGCCGTTGTCGGCGTATTCTTCCATGTCAAAGGCGTAGATGTTGCCGTTTTCAAAGTCCCCAACAATGATTTCGTTGTTGTAGGACGCCTGGCAGTTAGAACGGTGACGGACAAAATCGCCGTTGTCCCACCCCGCACGCTCGTGCCAGACTTGGGTTGCAACGTCATACACCCAAGTGGTCTGCGCGGCAGGAAAAATCAACACATAAAAGGCGTGGCCGTCTTGCTGGTAGGTGTAGCCTATGGCGTCCGAGATGTCGCCGTACTGCTGGATTTGCCACTCAACGGCATGGGTGGACACCCGCAAGCCGGTGTAGCCGTTTGCCTTGTACACAATACCGCGTCCACGGGCATCAGAACCTAGCCAGAAAAGTCCGTTATCGAGTTTGGCTACCGAGTATGGCGCAGAGCATCCAATCTCATTAAAAGCGCCTTGGATGCGTTGCAACGGGAAGTCAGGCAGGCCAGCGTCGTACCAAACTTCAATTGAGTTTGTGCCAAACAGCCACGCCTCGCGGTGGTCAACAATCAGCGACACCAGTTGGTCAGGATCACCCTCTGCGCTAGCAAAATCCAGCGGGTCTACGGACAGGCCGTCTAGCAATGAAGTCACCCAAACGCGGCTGCTGTTTGGCTCGTTAAATACAAAGTACCCGTCCAAATAGCCTACCTTGACAGCACCAGGAAAGTCAGGATCGGTAATCTGGGCAAATACGTTAGTGGTGGAATTGAAAATGTAACCGTCAGGGTTGCAGGCCACAAATAGCTGCACGCCGTTGTCTGACATTGACACTGGACCCGTGCCGCTAACCGTGCCCAGCAGTGTTAGCTTCCACGCTGAAGTTGTTGCGTACAGGCTTGCTTGGTACAAGCTGTCGCCCGATACCACGTACATATACTCACCCAAAACCCACAGTCCGCGAATTGGGCCTTCGCCAACAGCCACTAACCGGCGCAGGCCAGGGGCGCGGGAAAGAAAACCCGCAGACATACCGCCCTCTGGCACCGCCTCGGGGTACATATTGACCATGCGGTTGTCCGCAGCATTGACGCTGCGGGCGACATAGCTGGCACCAAGGATAGGCGAGTCCATGCCTAATAATTCCCGGCGTAGATGTTAAAGCGCTGGCGGCTTGCCACAATCGCGTAAGGCATTGACATCACATCGTCAGGATTGTTGATGCGTTTCAAGTTGCGCTTGCTGGTCATAGCAATCCGAGAAACTTGTAGGCTAGGCTCAACGCCGAATTCTGGCGCAATCTCGCAAGCCAAATTGTAGGTAAACGCACGCAAATAGCCTGGCGGGAACAGGATTTCTGTTACCAAAGCAGCGGGCTGAGTTAATTCCTCAACCGAAATAAAGTGCCATTCCAAGTCCCGTGTTGGCTTGGGGTATATGTACATATCCACATCAGGATACGTCATGTTGATAAACAGCACTTGCGGATAAGTGGACGTTACCGTCTTGACAGCAATTCCATCATATTGCTGCTGATTGATCATTTTTATGCCAAAACTGACATTGGTGCCTGGATCGCGGTAGTAGGTTGCGTCGTCCAGCAAGATAGGGCGGCTACCTACAAAGTCGCCTGTTGGGCCAAGAGTGCGGTTAATAAAGCCAGCAGGCCAAGTAAATACTTGATCAATGGTGCTAAACACCGACAGCCTCTCGGTGTTCCAGCTATCAATCATCTGATTGAGCGCCATCAAGGCGTCTTGCGACATAGCGGAAGTAGGCGTTTCGCCTTCAGCTAGCACCCCGAGCAATCTTAGCGCTCGGTTAATCTGATCGCCAGCAGTGTATGTCGCCATGACTAGGCTCCTTCGGTTTCAGTTCTACGACGGCGCTTCACTTCCAGTGCGTTTACAGGAGCCGCCTCAGTGACTTGGGGCGTATCCAGAGTATATCGTGTCCAGCCATTCTTCTCGTCGTATTCAGCCTCAAGTTCCATAGTCGCCACTTTGCGGCCATGAACTGGGTGGGAAAGATAAATTTGCATAATGGAAAGAGGGCTTTTGGCCTTCCTTCTTTTAGCTTGCGCCGTGGATGATGGTGAAGTTGATGATTACAGCTTCAGAGTATGAAGTAGCTGTAGTCAAATTCCGCAATGTGATCAAAGCAGAACCAGCAGCCAGATAGGAAACGTACGTTGTGTACGCGCCCGCTGCGCTACCAGTAGTATTGCTAGAAACGCACACAATCATTGTGTCATTAGCGGAAATAGTGTTGTTGGTCAAAATGAACGAAACAGCAGTGCTACCAGCCAATGCTGCATTGTTCATTGTGATGCGACCAGCAGACTTGTTCAGAGTTACCCCTGTTCCTTTGTCTGTCAATTGCGTCACGGCACCTTGCGCTGCTGCTGAGTAGCCAATTTCTTGGCTTGCATAGCAAGTAGTAAATTCGGGGTCGCTATACGCGACACCTACCGCTTGAGTATTTGGCATATTAATTCCTTAAAGAACGGGGCCGAAGCCCCGTCCCTTTCGTTTAAGACGAAGCCATGATTCCCAGCGACTTCAAACCTGTAATAATGCCGTTGACATTAGTTTGCAGGGCAGAAATCTGCGCGGTGGTCAGAGCGCCGACAGTAGCGGTAGTGAGCGTGCTGAAATTTAGCGAAGTGAGCGATGCGAGTTGGTTAGTAGGGGTAACGCCGAAAAATCCGGCAGTACCACCTGTCTTACCCATTACGGCACCGTCAAGTTGCTGGTCTTCAAAAGCGACACCAATTGGTTTGGTATTTGGCATATTGTTTCCTTAAAGAACGGGGCCGAAGCCCCATTCAGATTTAAGCAACGCGATACACAGTGTAAGCAGCATCGCCGGTTTTGCGGAACAAGAATTGTCCAGCGCCACCAACACCTGCCGAACTGCCAGTAATAGCAACAACCAAGTTGCCAACCGCAGTGATGCCAGTGCCCACAGCCATCGTAATCAGGCCAGTTGAAGTGCCTAAGTTAATAACTGTCAAATCAAACGTGCTGTTGACTTTTGCGTTGGTAAACACCGCGTCAATTGCAGCCGCTGTTGGGAACGTGTAGGTTGCCGCCGTAGTAGACGGGTTGCCGACCAAGATACCGCCAGTGGTTTGTGCAACGGTCAAAGTGGCCGTAGCAGTCGCCGTATTAGGCGCTGCTTGAACGCCCATGATGATTTCATTGGTGTTGCCGTCGGTGAATTGGTATCCACCACCAGAATTAGGAATAGCCATGATAAATTTCCTTTAGAAAGAATTAATTAACCCCAGATGCGGCAGGCCATCTGTGGACGAATGGTGCTAAAGCCATACAGAACGTCAATACGGCAAGGCATACGGTCGTTGTTGATGTCGTACTGACGAACAACGCGCAAGCTGATACCGTTATGAACTGCACGCGAAGCCATGTCAACGCCTTGGGGCAGCAACAGGTCAGCGGTAGCAAACGTGATAGCGTCCTTGTGGTAGACCAAGTTCTGTGCGTAAGCAGTAGAAGCGGTGCCCACAAAGGTCACAACAGCGCTAGCTACTGGCAGGGCAGTCATGGTAGCCAGTGCGTGAGCAGCGGAGTACATGGGAGCCACAGTCACAGTCCAATCGCCCGACGAAGCGGTTGCGTCAGCCAAAGCCACAAACTGGAACAACGAACCCGTGGTTTCACGGGTTTGCGGGTTCACAGCAGAGCAAGCTGCAACGGTAAACACGTCACCGGCCTTGATGGTTGTGGACACAGAACCTTGGGTCAAGACAAGAGTAGCAGAACCTTCAGAAGTCACAGTGGTTTTCACAGTGGTAGCAGCAGTAGCGTCACGCGAACCAGTGGTGTGCTGCTTGATTGATTGGCTCATGTTGACTTCTTCGTAACCCAACACGCCAGTGCCCATCATGCCGTTCTTAAACTGCTTGCTGATGGTGTCGGTGGGGTTGAACAAGCCTTTCATGCCTTCGACCAGACCGGCGTTAGCAGCGGGGTTAACCGTTGCATAACGTGGCGACATCGTAGCAGCGTTCTCGTTCAGCTTCTGCTGGGCTTGCAACAGCACCAAAGAAGTCGAAGGGGTCGTGCCAGGAGTGCCGACAGTGTTACCGATAGTCTTGTACGCATTGGCAACATCAGCATCAATGCTGGAGGCCAACTGGCTGATACGCGGCTTCAACACACGCTCTGCGAAGTCGTCCAACTGCATAGTCAATTCAGCGGAAGTGAAGTTCACGCCGATATGCTTTTGCGAGGCGACAGACAAAGTGGTGTACTGCTCGTTGTCGTCCTGTACTTGCAGGGCGGCACCGTCAGTGACCAAAGCGCGGTCGGGCAGGCGAATACGCAGAGTAGAACCAATCTTGGCACCTTCAACAGCAAAGCTGTCGTCGTACTGACGGTTTACGTTACGGGTGATCACCAGGTTGTTCTCGAGGATTTCGAGAGCCTTCCGGGTGATCATGTCAATGGTTAGGATACTATTAGCCATGAAAAAAGTCCTTAAAAAAAGTTAGCGGTTTTGCGCTTCCCACTTCTTACGCTGCCGCAGCCGTTCGGCTTCAATCCACTGCGAATCCGTCATGGTCTTGGTAGACCGTGGATCCGTAGTGTCATAAGCCGGTGATCCAGTGGATCGGGCAGTGACAGGCGAAATCGGCGCTGGCGCTGATGATGTACGTTTCATTGGTGGATCAGAAGCCAATTTGGCCTCAATCTTCCCAATTTCCTTTGCCTGTGCAAACGGCGCTAATCGTGAAATACGCTCTGCGTCTTTGGGGTTAGTTCCGAGGTAGTAAGCTAACTCAGGCCCAACATCCGAAGACCGAATCGTATCTGCCATCACTTCAGTAATTGGAAGTTTGGGGTTGTACGCTACTTGTTCAAAGTCATCGTACTTGCTCCGCGCTTCTTCTTCCTTGTCGTGATAACTCTCAAGAACTTGCGAGTGCTGCTTGGCCGCTTCACGCTGTGCGAGCAATTGTTCAGCCTTTTGATAGGCCAGCGCGTCGGCGTAAGCCTCGGCACTTTCAAATTGATCAACAGACTGAACCGGCGTCGCTCTCAAGGTTTGCGTTTCCGCAACCCTCTGGGCTTGTTCCCGTTCCCACTTTCGCTGCTCTCTTGCGAGGCGTTTTCCAATAGCTGCATCAAGGTCCTCTTGCGAGAATGTCTTGGGTGCTTCTGCTTCCGGCGCTATAACTTCGGTTTCAGGTGCAGCCGTTGCAGCCTGTTCCGGCACGGTTTCTACTACCGCTAGGTTTTCTTCTGACATTTTTTCGATTCTAAAGAATCCCTGGTGAACGCACCAGTACGGTTTGCTTCAGTTATTCGTAAACAACTGTTGCGGTGACTGTACCCGAAATTACGACATAGATGCCGCTATTGCAAAAAAGCCCATCTAACGGGAATACATACGACGTCGCGGCGGCTGGCGTGAAAACAGCCAGCACCGTTTTGGTGGTAGTGGCCGCTGCCGAGTCATAAACAGTGATAGTAGGCGTAGCAGACGCACCACTAACAAAAATACCTTTGAGTTTGCCCGCTGCTGGCTTAATGTTGGCCGTAGCAGAAATTGCGGTGTAATTTGCCATGATATGTCCTTATGCGAGAAATCTTAACTTATATAAAGTACGCAAGTAAATCTCAATGATGTTGTCAATGAGTTGCTGAATTGACGTATCGGTTTTGTCCACTACGTCATAACGGCACTTTTCAATTTCTTCCAATTGGCCTTGCAAGAAATCAATAATGTTCGCCGTCTTGGTGGCCGAGTGCAGCGTAATGGGACCCATCAAACCATGACGGCCTTGGTAGGCTTCGGCAAAATCGTCCGCAGCGTCAATAATCCGGTCATAAAAGATATTGAGTGCAACGTGCTTGGAATAGCTGCGGGTGTTTAAGTGGACGCTATGCGCCACATCACGCGCTAAAAACAGCATCCCGACAAAATCAGCGGCTTTGTACATCATTGTGGCATTCCCATTGGTGGCATTTGTGCAGGCGGCTGCATACCGCCCATTGGTGGCATTTGTTGTTCCATACCCTCTTGCGGCATCTCAGGGCCGGTATCCATATCACGCCCCGGCATCTCGGACACCAAGTCGCCAGAAGTGATCATGCCGTGGACCGTGCCCAGCACAATGTCTTGAATCTGCTCGGGCGACATAGACGCCTGCACCGCAGAAATGCGCTGGGTTTCAGCTTGGTACGCTTTGACTGTCGCCTCAAAGTCCTTGCGGTGCATATCTTGCATCTCAATCGACTTCCCAGCGTTAATAATCATTTGGTGCATTTGCTCCATCTCTTGACCCATAGCCTGTATCTGCTGCTCGGCAGCTTGCAACTCTGGCGGCTTGTCACCGTCTTGCATCAATTTAGGATCAATGGTCTTGGCAAAACGCTTGGCCATCTCTTGGGCGCCAGGCCAGTCCATGTTCTTCACAAACAGGTCACCGGCAACAGACCACAATTGTGGGTTACCCTGCAACAGTTGGCCCATTGCCTCCAACGCCTCTTGGCGTTTGGTCGCGTAGCCTGGCCCCGTGGTCGCCACAACGTCGTACTTGCCAACGCCAGGGTTGTAAATCTTGTCAATCACGATCCCGTTTTGGTCCATGATCTTCTTAACCGGCTCTTGCTGAGTCGGGTCAATCTTGACCATGCTGGTCTCGCCGTCCTCGCCAATGATGCGAGCAATGCGCTGGGTGTCGTAGATTTTGGGGATCAGGTCAATCAATTGGCGGGTCAAATACCGCACGCCGCGTGCAAGGTTGTCGCCAAAGTGGTAAGTCCCAACATCACCCTCGCGCTGACGCGCAAGAATCGCTTTTCCTGAACGCTCATTGGAAGTCATGCCCAAAGACGCGTTATATTGGCCGGTGGACGCCTTGATGTCCTCGGATGCGCCAGCTTTTGCTTGCAGCAGCCCGCTAGAAGCCATTGGCGGCTGGGCACGCTGGGGCAGTGGCAATGTAGCGCCTGCGCCGTCGGTTACGTCAGGGTTTACCTCTAAATACGGCCAGTTGGTCGTGTTTGCGGTCTTCCACTGGTTTTCGTAACCCTCAAACTGGCCGCCGTACCCGATAAATGGCGCTTTTGGCGCCAAAGCCAGCATCTCTGCCTCTTGGCTAACCCAATAGTTGTACATCCGCTGCGCGTCTTTGGCGTTTCGCACCAAGCCGGACACATACAAACGCCCGTCAACCTCAAATTCATTGCCCACGATACGCACAATAGGGATATATTGCCCCGCCCAATCGCGTTCTTCGAGGATTTCGTACCCGTTTATCTTGCAATACTTGATCTTGCAGCGGTCAGATTCGCGGCTTTTCTTGGGCTTGCCGTAAATAGCACGCAATTGCTTGTCTTCGGGTGTACTCTCAAACGCGGTGACATTACCAGGGTACAGATTAAGCGTTGCTTGGTCGTAATCGACGTAATAGTAATCCGCAATACGGATCGTGTCCTCATTTAGCCATTGGGACAGATTCTGATCGCCTACACCTAGTGTTTGCAGCGTAGTAATGGGCGCAGAATTAGGGTACTTGCGCTCATACTCGGCCTTGGGAATGTCCTCAGTAACAAAGCACCACTTGGCGTCTTGCCCGCACGGGTCTTGGATCGTTGGGTCCATGTAGACAGAAAACGAATTACGAACCCGACCAATCTTGATGTCTTGGTCAAAGGTATTGTCGTCGCAATACTCGGTCAGGAGCCGGATGTAGCCTTCTCCATAGGAGACTTGGTTTTCGCAGGCGGTGTCGTAAGCAACATCTGCGTCCGAGATGTATTCAATATGTCTAACCATGCCGTTGAAAACTTCGGCAACGTCAATGTCTGCTTTGTCATCGGCTGGAATAACTTTGCCTGTTGGGCGGTTTTGTCGTTGGTCATTGGTCACTTGCCGGACGTGCTGCGGCAGCTTATTAATCGTTAAACACGGACGCGCATTAATTGTCTGCCCTTGCACCGCACCGCGAGTAGCCAACACATCAGCAGGCCACTGCCAGTGGTTATCGGGCGAACCGGCATAGAACTTCAGATCGTCAATCTCATCCTCGCGGGATTCGGACAAAGCACCAATTGCCATGTCCAAACGGCTGCGGGCAGTTGCCAGCACGCTGGAGTCGTCGTTCTTCTTGCCGCCACCGTTGGCGACATTGCCTACTGCTACCATGCCGGTGTAATCTGCCATACTATTTCTTTTTCATTGGGGCTGGTTTAGCTTCGCGCTTAACCGAATAGGCAATTGCCACGGCCTGCTTAACCGGCTTACCGGCAGCCACTTCAGCCTTCACGTTAGCGCGAAAGGCTTTAGGTGTAGATGACTTAACTAGTGGCATTATTTCTTCTTCGCCGTCTTGGCAGAATCTTTGAAATCTTTGGCCGAAGGCGCTGCCTTGCTGCCAACTTTGTTCATCTTCTCGCCAGAGCCTGCCTTGATGCGCTCTTGTTTGGCGTGAATGTTTGCGTAAAGACCCGGTTTAGTCGCCATGATTAAGACCCCATCCATGATGTATTAACGCCGCTGCCCTGAGAATTAACTCTGCGGGCAGGCTCAGTATACTCTCGGTGAGCAACAGGAAAGGCAAACGTAACGCACAGCGCGTCAGCCGCGTCCGGTGATGCCAAACCCCTTGCCCTCATCTCTTTTTTCCCTTCAAGGAAAATAGTCCCAGAAGAATCCGGCCTCTTAGCCGGACCCGTTAAATCTGCCCTCAACTGCCTGTCGGACGGAATACTAGCAGATTTTAGCCAGTTCCTCATATCATTCCACATTTCGGCACGCTTATTGCCAAAGGCTTGCGGGTGCTTGGCCTTGTTCCCAAAGTTAATCCCGCGCACCTTATACCGTTGCTCGGTCAACCTATCCAATATCCCGTACCCCAGCCCGCCCTCATCAATCACCGTCAAAGCAGGCTTAAATTCCTCAATCGCCTCAATCACGCGGCCCACAATCGTCATCGTGTCCTCACCCTGATAACGCTTAATCGCAACCAAGTCCCTGCCCTGACGCACCACAATAACTGTCGCATCCGCGCCACCGCGTGCCGGATCAACCCCAACAATAATGGGCGCAGTCATGTCCTTGTACTTGGGACGCTTCATCGCATCATCAACCAACATCGGCCCAATGAACTGGTCCTCGCCAGCCGAAGGGAACTCCCCATAAACCTCAACCTTGGCCTGGCTCGAATTCTCCCCATACTCAGCAATAATCTGCTCGTACACCGCCTTGTCCGTATCCTCCACCGTCCTAGCGTCTACGGTTCTTGACTTCCAAAACGCCCTCTTGGCGTTAAAGCATTCAAAGAAATACCCGCTATTACGCCTCGGATTGGAGAACGCAAACCAGTATCTGTCGGGCGTATTCTCCGTAAAGAATCCTGCGCCCACGTCCCATATCGCATCCGGTATACCGCTGCTCTCATCAAAGATCAGCATCATGCCGTCCTGGTTGTGCACGCCAGCATAACTGTCTGGATTCTCCTCCGACCATAGCTTGCCCTCGCACGCCCAATACCGCGTACCCTTTTTCAAATCCTTCTCAACAATGTCCGTCAACCACTTGGCAGGCACCAGCTTTGTCGCTGAAATCTCCCACCAATGACTATTAATCAACATCGCTGACCACTTAGTCAACTCAGCCCAGGTCACCGAGCGCAACTGGTTCTCACTGTTGGCGCTAACCACCACCGAGCCGCCTATCCTCGTGGTCAGCATCCAAAGGACCAACCAACTCACCAGCGCAGACTTACCAATACCGCGCCCGCTCGATACCGCCATCCTGATGGTGTCGTAGTCAACCTTGCCGCCTTGCGCCTTAATATGATCCGTAATCTCCCGTAGCACCTCGCGCTGCCACTTCCTCGGGCCAGCGAACTTGGCTAACGGCGTATTCTTCACGCCCCACGGGAACGCGTACATCACGAACGCCTCGGGATCGTCCGCTATGGCCGGTGACCATAACTCGGTCATCAGCTTCTGTTCTTCCTCGCCTCGGTAGATGGGTAGTTGCATAGTGTCGTTTTACCATTAAAAAAATAAAAATTGTTCGTGGACGCTCCGTTTTTCGTGGCCCTTTGCGTCGGCCCTACCCGGGGTGGGTCAGGGAAATCCTGCGGCCAAGGCAAAATGGTCAGGGCATCGGTAGGTTATGCACAGGTAATCCACAGGCCAAACAACTTAACATAACACCCGTCGTCTATAGTAGACATGGATCAGAGTGGGTTATCCACAGGCCGCGAGTCCACGTCGGTCACATTGTCAAGTGCCAATGGTGCCATGCCAGTTACCCTTGCCTTGGCTGCCTCAAGCGCGTCAATGACGCTGATACGCTCATCGCGCACCGTCATATCTATGCGGTCGCCGTAAGTGCGCGGCTTCAGCTTGGACGCTATCCACTTACGCGCATCCACTTGCATCCGCTTCTGCTGCACCCAGGCGCTCGCCATAGCGCCCTCTAAGCCCTCTGGCATAGGCTCGTCCGACAGTTGCAGTATCTCGTCTGCTAGCCGGTCTGCGCGGTCCTGCACGGCTTTGTCGTAAGCCTCGCGCAGCTTGTCGTCTTGCGCCACCATTGCGTGAAAGCTAACCCACGTTGGCATATTGTCCTGCGCTAGCACAGTGGACAACGCTTTCCCGCCCGATACCTGGCCAACAATCTCTAGCCAAACTGGATGCTCGGGCGGCCATTTCACTGGTCTGCCCATGATTGCACCGTTTTTTGTCGTCTTTTCAGCCAAAGTCTTCATCATTACCCCTGCGCGTGTGCGTAATCGTTAAAAATGTTATCGAAAAGCGGTTTTTGATAGTCAAATGCTATTGACTATCGCCACCCGAGTTCCGATAGCCTAGCCCTATTACCAAAAGGTGAGGGTACTCGCTGCGTCTGGCTGATCGCCGCATTGCAATAACACTTCACCAGCATCCGCTTTCCCCTCGTTATCCCACTCACCGTACAAAAGCTTTTGTGTCGAACAGCTTTGCCACTTTGCTCGGTGTCGTCATATCCAAATCATTGTCCATATCATCAAACCCGCTAGGCCCACCGACCTTTACCAATTGACTATCTGGCCATTGTCGTTTGATCTCGCTGATTTTGCCATCTGCCTGGCGTGCCATGATTATCGCAATCTCAGCCGCCGTCCAGACTTCCCTATCCATTGTCCCCTGCCACTGCTGAAGGTAAAGCCGTTTAGAAGCCTCATCAGGCACGATAACGAAAACAGTACCATCTGCCTGCTGATGCTCAATCTGTCGCAGATTAGGCACTTCTGGCACGTTGTTGGCTACCGCCCATTGCTCCATCGCATCGTAAGCCTTGCACATCCCTTTAACCGCCTTATCCAGCTTCTGGTCATCCCGTGATTCCTGTGCCTGCCAAACGCGCTCAAATTGCAGCCAAACCTTTTCCCGCAACTCGCTATCCACCAACCAAACCAGTCTATCAATACCCCACACAGCATCATGGGTATTCTTTCGGTTCGTCAGTTCCATCATGACCGCGTTTTTAAACACGTCAAACTTGTCTGCTGGGAACGCTGGCATCGCCGGTTCCTTAATCGCCAAAGTTTTAAGTTTATTTGTCGCCATTTTCCACTCCGTCAAAGTTGCACACATCCAAACGCTTTGGACCAAGATTCGGGCATTGGCTGAAACGACGGAATGGGACGCGTATTAAGACTTACGCGTCCATTCCGTCGTTTTTCCAGCCAATTTATGCCATACGAAATGGTAAATAGGGGGTCTACCATTCCGTTGTCCATTCCGTCCATTCCGTCCATTCCGTTAAACACCCCATTTACCCCTAAAAGTCCTCGCCATTTTGCTCACTATCCTCCCAAATCACCCACACCCAAGGCTCGTAAATCTCAATCTTTTTGATCTCTTGGAGGGATAACTTGCTATCCTTAAACTGCCGATTGGTCAAAGATTTGGCGGTACAAGCATCCTCCCAGCGCCCCAAATTGATGCACTTATTGCGTTTGCCGTCCACAATCTGCATCTCCCCAAACTCCTTAATCGCCTTATGTAAGGCATCCATAGCCACCGATTGATTGGGTCCAGCACCCTTTCTTGAAGGTGGTTTCTTGGTCGGCTTGTGCTGCTGGTCAATCATTTCTTGCTGTTCCCTGACCGCTAATGACACGTTCTCGTCCAGCCCCAAGCCTTGATCTGCACCCTGATTGATGTTGATCTGGATCATCTCAAAGCCAAATTTAAGGTTGTCCTGCCCGTCCTTTTGCTTACTTATGGTGAGGATTCCGGTGCCCGCCACGCCTTCTTTCAAGTCCTTGCTGGCTAGCTTTTGCAGTTCTAGCTGCGTATCCACGGCTCCTAAGAGGCTGCTGTGTCCCCTCAATCCTTTAGTGGCGTCCTTTCCACTGTGGTGCAAAACCATCAATGAGCAATCCAATTTGCGTTGCAGGCGTCCGCAGTTGTGGATAAATGCACCCATGTCTTGGCTGTCGTTCTCATTACCACCGCCAAACGCCCTTGCTAGCGTGTCAATCTGCACTAAGCGCAGTTCGATGCCTGTCCTGTCCAGCAGCGCGTCGATGGATTCCATCAGTAGGTTAAAGTCATCGGCGCTCGATCTCAGGTTCAATTGGTAGCGGATGACATATATTTGCGCCCCGTCCTTGGTGTTGTGGTTGATCTTGCAAGCCTTGATCCTTGCCCCGATACCGCCGTGGCCTTCGCCTGCAATGTACAAAACCGCGCCAGGGCTGCTGATCTGGTTGCCCATCCAGTTGCGCCCTGTGGCTACGGCCTCGGCTATGTCCAGCGCAATAAATGACTTGTAACTACCTGGCGGGCCGTACAGGGCGGCAAAACCCTTTTCCGGCAACACGTTATCAATAACCCAGCTTACCGGTTCATCCTTGATGGTGTCCCATGCCTCAATATTGAGCAACTGCGGCGTCGGGTTGTAAGCTTCTGATGGCTCTGGCTGCGGCTCGGCCTGCTGGGGCTGGTCCACGATTACGGGCGCTTGCTTGGCTAACGCTGCCAGTTCCTTGCGCGTGCCTGCCATGTGATGCACCCACTCGTAGGCGTCGTCACCCTCCATCATCAAGTTAAGGTCCAAGTACCGCACCGACTTAGCAATCGGCAGCAACTGCGATATGGCTTTCCTCGCGTACACTCTGCCCGGCTCGTCGTTGTCAGGGATTACTACTACGTTAGCGCCTGCAAAGTATTGCGTGATCTCGGTTGGCCATGATCCTGCACCCGTATGGCTGGTGGTGGCAACTGCACCTATGGACGCCAATGCGTCCGCTGCCTTCTCACCCTCCACCAAGTAAATGGCTTTGCCTGCTTGCTTGGCTTGCAATAATTCTGGCAAATTGAGGGGAACAATTCTGGTGTCCTTGAGGCCGGCAATGCGCTTGCCATTGGCATCCACCCTGTGAATTGAGTACGTCTTACCTTTAGCGTCACTCGTCTTGTACCGGCGCTTAGTAAACAGTTCTGTGCCGTCCTCTGCGCGGTACACCCACTCCTTTTCCAGTATCGGCTGCTGGTGCTGGGTAAAGCTAATCTCCTCACGTTTGGGCGTTGACTGCAACAGGTTGCGTTCTCTGACCGCATCAAACACTTCCCGCTGATCGCACCCAGCGTGGCAGTGAAACAGCATCTTGCCCTCGGTTTCCGTAATTGACAGGCTTGGATTCTTATCACCGTTCCCGCTGCCGTGACCAAGTACAGGGCAGCTTGCAAGCCACTGCCCGTTAACTTTCTTGGCGTTGCCTAGCGTCTTGGCTATTGTTTCTGTGTCCATCTTCTAACCTTCTGAATTGTTATCAACAACTATTTTTCTATAGGTTTGAAGTGTTTTCCCTCTACTAAACCCAGTAACCAATCCAGTGCTTTTGTTTTTACGCCAAATTGTGCTGTTGGTTTTTCCTACTGCTGGCTCTAAAGCTAAAGTTGTAAACAACTCCGGCGCTAATTGCTTGCGCCATACATTGATTTTTCTCATGCGTCTTACGCCGCCATCAACAATATTTACGCATTCATACCCGAGAGATTTCCAAAACTTGTTTGCGTCTAAATCAAATCCGCATCGCAAAGAAACAGACGTTGCTTTACCTTCTTCTGCGTATGCTTCCATTGCAGAAACTAAGGCAGCGCCATATTGACGCAATCTTGCGTCGTATTCGATACATACCTGATGGCATTTAACGTGGTCGCCTTGAGCGCCCATATATATGTAACCGCATGGCTGACCATTGAGCAAGCCAAGAAATAATCTACCTTTTTCTAATTCACGTTCAAACACTTGAGTTGGATAAAAAGACAACGCCTCTGCATTAGCTTTTTGCAGCTTGTCCAGATACAACAAAAAGTCTGGATGCTGTTGCACTACAACGAAATCCATATCTTTATTCCTTTAATTATTTTTGAGGGAAAAAAAAGCCGACGGGGATCAGCCGTCGGCGCGTTCAGTCTAACGCTTAAAAAATCTCATCTTCCTGAATCACAGTAGCCTTGACCGGCGCCTTGCGTACTGGCTGTGGCTCTGGCACATACTCAGCTTGCTCTGCCACTGCATCCAGCCCCGCAGGACGGGCAACCCAACCAGTTAGCACGAATTGCGGAATGCGTGTCGTACCCTTGCCAATCTTTTCTGCCTTTGAGCCTTTGTACTCAAGCACGGGTAGCTTGTCAAGGTTAGCCTCACGCTCGGCAGCGCAAGCCTTGTACATCTGCTCCAAGCCCATGTTCGGGCCTACGCCGTTACTGGACCACTCGGCAGCGCCAATCTCCTTGTTGTACAAGACAACCTGGAAACCGCGTTTGTGCTCGGGACTAGGTTGCGGCCCTTTCTTACCGACAGATACATCCTGCACCCAATCGCGTACACCGACACCCAGCAGCAGCCAGCCGGTGCGAATGTTGTCGATGTCAAAGACCACTTTCTTTAGCGTGATCTCCTCGTTGTTGTTGTTGGTCCAAGCGTTAGCCTGGGGCGAAAAGCGGATGTAGTTACCAGAGCCGCTACCAGAAGATAGATTTAGCATTTGAGTTTAGCTTTCAGAGTTGTAATAGGGCTGTGCTTTCGCCTAGCCCACGGGATTTGGTTAACGTGAGTCCAGAAGATACCTTCTTTGTCACGCTATCCAAAACTTGTTTCCTGTCCTTGCCGAGTAACTTGTCTGCGGCAGCAGGCGTAATCATTGATGTCTCGTATATTTGTTCCTCTGGAACACCCATCTCTAACAGTACCTTCAGCGCTTTAATGTCATCTGTCCACTGCCTAGTAGCACGTTTAGGGGCCATCTGCCAGCCCCGCAATACACCACCCTCTGTCAGAGTCTTGGTGGCCTGCTTGCGTAGCGCGGTGATGAAGTCTTCAACCATTTCGGCTTTGTCCAGCAAATCGCTCACTTGGTCAGGGGTCAGGGTTGTGATGTCAGCGGTAACGGGTACTTCTGCCAGCGCCTTGGTCTGCGCGGGACAGATCATCTTAGCTGGACACCACTGACAGGCATCCTTTGATGGTTTAGGCTCACTGAGTCCATCGGCTGCAGCCACTACCGATGGCACCAATACTTCGGCCTTCCATTTCAGCAATTCATCGCCCGTCATTGTGTGCGTGCGGTTCTCGCCCGTCTGCGGTTGCACAATGGTCAGGCCAACCATGTCAAAGACCTTGCCCAGCTTTTGCATTACGCCAAGCGCGTAAATCTTCATCTGCTCGCTGTCCGCGTCCACCCACCCGCGTCCCGTCTTAAGGTCGGCAATCACCAGCACAGACTTGTCCAAGTTGTAGGCCACAACGTCAGCAGTCCCGCCGACCTTTACCGCTGCCGTCTCGTAGGCTACGCCGTACTGCTCCACCTTGACTGTGCCTAACTCGCTCTCTAACCCAGCAACCATGCGAATATGCGCCAAGGCGAATTCAGCGTTCTCTTGCGTGATAACAATGCCATCAATGGTCTTGCCCACATAGTCCATAGGGTCCTGATCTAGCTGCCAGCAAGTCTCTGCTAGCGAGTGGATGGCAGTGCCAATCTGCGCTGCCTCACCGGCTGGCTCGTAGGGTACGTTCTCCGATAAACGTGCTGATGCAGGGCAAGCTATCCAGCGTGCTGCACTTGATGGGCGTAGGATTAATTGTTTCATGTTTTGTTTCACAGTTCGTTAAGTAAAAGGTCGTAGGCAAGGATTCGCACTTCGACGGGGATTTGGTTACCAAGATCGTCCGGCGTTACCAATCGTTTCAAGAAAGCAGTCTTGGCCTTTGATTGCAAACGCTCCTGCTCCAGCGTTACGCCTAAAGAAAACGCCAATTCGCGCAAGCCTTGTATGTCTTCAATATTCATTTCAGTCTCCGCAGAAGCACGCAATGGCTTCTTCATTAGGGTCAAACATATCGGATTGTTCTGCTGCATATTTAACCATTGCAGAGTAAGAAGGCCGGTCGGAACGAAACACCGCACCGCTTGGCTTGGACGCTAACGCTAACGCTAACGCTTCCATCCTCGCCCACCATACCGCACGTTCTGGCTTCTCCGCTATTAGGGATAACACCTGTGCGCCGCCTTTTAAAAAACAAAGGTCGCAGTTACCGTGCATAGTCACGCCATTGTTGTTGGAAAGTCCCAAGTCAAACGGCTGCACCTTCCAAAACGCTGAAATGTCTGACTTGGTAATGCCAGCAGTAACCAAAGGAATGCGTGATTTGTCAGCAATCTTGGCGGCTCTGCGCTGCTCGTCCGCTCTCATGCCAACCCAATCCATTGTCTCGTTATGATCCCAACCCAATGACTTTAAATACTTATGTATGGTTCTAATCTTTAATTCAGCAGTGCAAAACCTCGTCACAGGGTTAGGCAAGTAATTACGCTTTTTAATTAGTGCCTCAAACGGCTCACCTTGGCGACTGGCGGTGTCAAAGGTCACGCGCTCAAACGCTGGATCAGCATCACGGTATTCGAGCCAGTGAATTTCCACACTCCACTGATCAGAACAGTCCTGTACAAATTTCAATGTCGCCTCATCTTCTTTCCCCGTGTTAGCAAAGCAAACTATTGCCTCTGCTGGCAGCCCGTTATTGCTCTGCAATACGCGCCAAAGCATATATGCCGATGTACGCCCACCGCTGAACGATATGCACGTTGGCTCGGTAATCTTGAATGGGTCAAAACTCATTTGGTTGCCCTCAAGTACCAAGCACCAATAAGCACAGCATCAGCGCGTCCATCATCCTTGACCCGAGCAAAGGATTTCTCATGCGCTGGGTACAGCTCGCAAGCTCTAGCCCGTGATGCGTCCTTGCCTAGCTTACGGCCTATTGCCTTTGTCCAAACGCTAGGCATAACGTAGGTTACGGGCAACTCATACGCCGCAAGGATGCCTTCAATCACGCCAAAACTGCGCCCAAATGAGAACATTGATGTAACCCCTTGCCCTGGCATTGCGGAAACGCGCTCTACTACAACGTGACCAGGATCGTATTCCTTAAAGATGCCAGCTAGCGCGGATGCTGAAATCTGCCGTTTAGTCTTGGCGTTGCGTACCAGTTCATGCGTTGGCGTATCAATAATGTCGTGCAAAGTATCGCCAATGAAAACAGCGATAGCGCCGCTTAAACCTGGATCAATTGACATCACAATCTGGGCGCTCATGGTTGCACCTTTGCAGCGATCAGCGCGTCCACTGCCTGCTCTAGCTTCGTAATGCTGGAGTAAAGTGGGACCGTCTTGCCAGTAGACCACCTACTAAGTTGGGCAGGGTCCACGCCTGCCGCCTGCGCTATGTCGTTCATCTTGAACCCGTTTTCCTTGGCTCGTAGCCGGATGGCCTCGATTGCCTGCTCTGTTGACGTAACCATTGTGTCCTAACCTTGTAAATTGACGAATGAGTCCATTCTAGACCTGTTTTTTGACTATGTAGGCAATTATTTTGCGTACCCAAGGGTAAACACCTACTAAAATCCGTTGATGAAGTAGTCAATTCATGTAACATACAGGGCATCAGCAACCGCCAAATGGCACAAACTAGGAGTAAGCAAATGCGCTACCGCGAACACTACACCATCCAACCCACCGCCCGTAAGTGGGCAGACATTGCCCTTGCCGTGTCCATCGGTGTCGGGCTGGCCTTTTTCTTTTTAATGGGAGTTTGATCATGGAATCAATGGAAATGCAAATTGACGAACTGGTGGAGCAACTGTCCCCAGCTTCTGGCTCTATCGGGATGATGACAAGATCAGATGTCCAAGAATTGGTACGCAAGGCAGCTACCAAGGGGACCTTAATCGGGTACGTTGTCGGAGAGAATTTAACCGGCATCAGGTACAAGAAAAAGATTGCTGAGTACCAGTACGAATACAACAACCTTGCCCAGCACTGCAAGGACCTTGAGATGGAAATTATGGGAATGAAACGATGAAAATGCTTAAATTTCTTAAAGATTACTATCGCGACTTGACCCCAGCCGAGGTTATCCAGCGTGAGCTGGCGCAGGCCCATTTGGACCGGCTGGAGGCTGAAGGTGCAGTTGAGTATGCCCAGGCTGTGCTTGACTTAAATATGACCCGTATAGAGCGTTTGAACACTCGGATGGAGGAGTACAAATGAAAGAGCAAGACAAGGCGTATATGGTAAAAGACGCACCCGAGCCGTATGACCCTAACCCATACGAAGATGTTTACGGGACATTTAAAGCGCTAATCGTTGTTCTCGCAGTCTGCATTGCCGTTACGCTGCTGTCCTATGTACTGTGGGGGAAGGTATGAACATCATTGAACTAGCGAAGCAAGCGGGGTTTAAACGATATCAAGAGCAAGCGCCGGGTATTGATGGTGTGGTTGCTAACTGGATAGACCTTGAAGCCTTTGCCGCCTTGGTAGCAGCACATGAGCGTGAGGAGTGTGCGAAGCTGTGCGAGACAACAGCCGCGAGTCAGATAAATGGCTACGAATGCGCCAACGTTATCCGCGCAAGGGGAACAACATGAACTGGCTACCAGAACACAAGTGCGGACTGCATTTATCCCACAATGAACACCGAGATGTGTATGAAACTGTTGAGCAATTTTATGAAGCTGACTGTTTTGTTTCTTCAGAGGAATGGCGCAAGGCTGTAGCGGAGGATAACGTCTGGGTGTTGCATTGGTATCCAGAAACACCTATTGGGTTTTATTGCATTGCTGCGTCAACATTGGAAGCCATTGAAGCGGAAGTCAAAGCAAGGAGGACAACATGACAGGCTACGAATCAAAACGCGCTATGGCGCGGGACAAACTGCTTGAGTTAGCGCAAGAAGGCATGAGTATGCACTCGCATGACGCGCCCGAATACATTGTCTGCGAGGCGTTGATTGAAGCCTTGGCACAGCCAGCGCAGGAAGCCGCAGCATTTATAGCAGCAGAAGAACGTAAAGTAGGTACACGGTATGGCTATGTCCCTAAGCTGCACCCAAGTGAATACATGGATGATGATGACGACACACAGGTATACAAAGACCACGGCGATGCACTGACCATTGCATATCAGTCTGGGTACTACAATGGAAAGAAAGCAGCACAACGCCCATGGGTAGGGCTGACGGATGCTGATTGGAAAGAAATTGAAGATATGTCTGACACCTTTGACCAAGGTGTTGCATGGTGCTTGGCTAGACTAAAGAAACGCAATGCGTAAGTCAACCCACACAGACATTCGCGAGGCGTTAAGAAAGATGCCCGACGGAACCACCCTTGTCGTCATTAGTGCTTTGACCGGCCTGCACCGCGATACCGTTCGCAAAGCGCTGCCTAGTATGCCCGATGTGTACATAGACCGTTGGGAAAAAACGGCTAGGAGCAAACGCTACGAGGCTAAAACTTGGCGTGCTATATACGTTGCCGTCCCCGTCCCGCCTAATCAACCCAAACCATGAACGACATACCTAACTTTGCCGCTTGGACCAACGAAAACCTAGCTAAATTTGCCTTGGATGCTTACCTACGCCTACAGGCTCAGCAAGACGCTATGGAGCAATTGCGGGGCGATCTGAAGGACGCTATGAAGCTAATAAGGGCGCGTACCCTTGCTGTCGATGATTAGCATTTGGCCCCGAGGCTTACCCTTGGGGTCATTAGGTACGCTGATATGCGTCCATCTATCAAACTCGCGGATCAACTGGTCAAAAGGCAATTTAGCCGCAATGATTGCTTTGACTACGGCATCGGGGACCATGCCAGGTACACGAATATCAGCAGCGCATCCAATCCGGTGCTGGCTTGTGTCCTTGCTGCCCACTGCATCGTTTACTTGCTTGCTCCGAAACGCGCTGTTAACCATGATTGGCTTGCCGCCAATAGCGACTTTGACTTGTTCCAAAAGGCCAGCCAAACGCTTGAGATTTTCTGTTTCAGTAGGGTTAGGTTCATTTTTAAACTCTCGGTGATCGGTGGCAGTTAATTCTGCCAACGTGAAGTTAGGTGTCAAGTTCATTTAGAACCTCTCATTTTTTCGTATTGGTCAATGCAGGCGTTGAGGCTGCGGATGGCTTGATCTCCTCGGCTGGTGAGATCGACAAGAGCTTGAGCAACTCCTGAGTCAAGTTCGGCTCTTGTTTCTGTATTTCCACTGGTAACGGTGGTATCTGCGGGGGTAAGTACGGAGCAGGCGGGGGCTTTGACAGGAATGAACAGCTTGCGCTCACCAGTGGCAATATCAGCACGCAGCTTAGTTTCTTTAGCTTTTGCAACATCGTTGGATTTCCTTAAAGTTTCTGCATACGTCTGGGCAACCTCACCCAAACGCTGTTCTGCTTCCCGTGACTGTTCGTTTAAACGGGCGATCTCAATTTGCTGATGCTCATACTCATTTTGTTTGCCACTGTAATATCCCGCACTAAAGCTACTTAGCACCGTCAACACGATGCCAAGGATTACCCAAGGGTTAAACAGGCTTAACATCATCGGCTTTCATCATGGCATCAGTTTTATCTTTGCTCGACTTGCTCGACCCATAGAAGAACGAAATGATGGTGGCAACTGCTGTGCCCAACAGAAAGCCCAAAATGATGTTGGCGAAGTCCCTACCGCCTTCTGGGAGTTGAAAAAACGTCACGCAGAAGAAATAAGTAACCGAAGTTATTGACCAGAACCAAGCAAAGTGATAAATGAAATGCTTTGCGGTTTTGTCATCGGGGCTTATGGCTGTAACGTCAAACATAGTTTATTCTTTTCCAGTTAGGGTTTTGATTGGCTTGTTGACTGTAGTTTTTTCTTCCAAGATGGCAATGTGCATCCTGTTCTCTGCAATCTGGTCACGATTGCGTTGGATTTCTTTTTCAAGGTCTTGGCGTAACTTTTCACGGGCAAGTTCAGCTCCAGTGTTACTTGCCTGCTTGTTGTCGCTGGTAACAACCAAACTGATTTTGCTGTTGAGGATGGTGACTTCATGGGCCAAGTTTGACAAGGCAGACATCAAGTAAACAACGCAGGAGAATAGCAGTGGAAGCAAAGCAAACGTGATCTTCTCAATCAGTTGACTTTTAGCCTCCATGTTTTGCATTTTTTCCTCACTCATACTAGCCCCTCTTAATCAAGAATTCCCAAGCCAATCCACCAATGGGTACGATCATCGCAATGGCTGCTACAAAAAGCAAGAAGTTCATCAGGGCCGCACCCGCAGCTTCCTTGTCCTTTTGCTTTTGCTCCAGCATTGTCCTTTCCATATCAGAGCGTTCCTTGTGCATCCGCACCCGCTCTGCCATCATTTCTTCCCAGACTGGCGCATTGCCGGTCATAAACAGCAAGTCCTTGATGTACCGCTCATCATCTCTCAGTGCCTTAGACGCTAACGCTATCTTCAAGGCTTCTGCATTTATTTGCGAATCGCTTTTCTGAATACTCGCTACTCGTGCCTTGACGGAGGCTGCGTGAACCTGATCTGCCGCCGCGTAAAAGCTGCTGAACTGACCATATAAAGACTTTACATCCTTGCCTAGCGCAACTGCTTTCTTGATTTGATCCACTACGGTCTGAGCCGTAGCTATCGCCACCGTAATAGAAATCGGGTCGAGCATTCACTTGTCCACCTTCTCCCATTTCAAGCAGTAAACCTTACGTTCAAATACGTCGCCTGTCCAATACCACCTCACGCAAACAAACTTTGCTGGTACGGTAATCAAAATAGCAGCAACTACCCATTTCAACTTTTACCCAACCAATGGCTTATATAGCCCATTACGCTGCTTACAGCGGACACAAAGACCATCCCCATCCAGAAACCGCCACGGCCTTGATTTGCCAGCGCAATTAGCTTGTCGATGTTGGTCTCCAGTTTGTCAATCTTGGCGCTCATCTCGTCAAACCGGCGCTCGTAGTCCTGCACCTTCTGCCACAAGACGCCGTACTTAACGGGATCAATTTCTGGAGCGTTCATTACGCTGCAACGCCTTTGATCACGGAGAAATTTATTACTGGCGCATCAGTTGCAGTGCCGCCGGTAGTGTAAAACGTGATATTGAAGCTGCCCGCTGCCACGGCGGTGACCAGCAAGACATACAGGTTAGTGCCTGACTTCTGGTTGACAATAATATTGTCGGTAGCGGCCACCAAAGAATTAGTAACGGTAAACGTAGCCGCCGTAGCAGAACCCGCAGCAGAGAACATGGTGACAGCGCCAGTAGCAGTGTTCAATGTCACGCCCGTAGTGCGTGAAGTAAGTTGCGTAATCGCTCCGCCAGCACCCGTTGCATAACCCAAGGTAGAACTTGCAACAGACACTAAAACGCTACCGCTTGAAGTCAGCGTCTTATTCGTCAGCGTCTGCGTGTCGGTAGTACCCACCACCGCACCGGCTGGGTTGCCAAGGCCACCAGCGGGGAAGGTTACACCAGCGGTTCCAGAAATCGTTGTGGTCATGATTAAACCGTCCTATACCAAGAAGTATTTGCAGCGCGGTAGATATACACAGCACCACCGCCAGCCGCCAAAGTAGTAACGGCAGAAACAATTGACTGCCCCGTGTTTGCGCTAACCGTCAGCGCGGTGATCACCTGACTAGAACTAAACCTAATTGTCATGCCATCGGCAGGGGCAGCAGGCATAGTGATCGTACCCGTAGCCAGCGTACCGGCGGGGTTAATCACCAGCACTTGCGTACCAGCCGCAAAGGTGTAGCTAAAGCCCGTCGTCAGGACTTGGTAGTCGTAGGCTTGGATAAGCCCGTTCGTGCCGTTAATTGAGATGGTCATTGCTTACACCTTTGGATATTTAGCTTTAACTGCCAAGCAGTCAGCTATGTACTTGTCAATCTGTGCCTGATCTGCCTTCACCACCCCGTCAAGGTAGTCGGTCATTGGTGGGTACTCAGCAGCACGTTTCTGTGCGTAGGTTGGCGTATACACAGGGCGTAGTGTTTCTGCTTCCTCATCCGTGATTTGGACAGAGCCTTCTGGGAGCAGATGCGCGTAGGCATCGTCGTCAAGAAAATGCAAGGAGTTGTCGGGGGCTTTGTAGTGCATGATTTATCCTTTAGCGAAGTTCTGATACTTTGGTTGCGCTACCTGCGCTTAATGTCAAAACGTAACTTTGCCCAATTGGTACTATAAAAGTTGTTTCAGAACGATTGCTAGCACTAGTTGCCGAACTTGTGCCTAATTGATAGCCGTTTACATTGATAGTCCAGTTTGAACTAACATCAAACGTAATAAAACAAGTTATTGGCTTGCTTGTTGTGTTGTAATACGTTGTCCCGCTTGTGCGTGTAACTACTTGCCAAGTCTGCCCATATCCCAACGAACTCATTGCAGCCAGAGCCTGACCGCCATATCCTTGGATAGTTGATGGTGCAGTAGCCCAAGTACCGGCAGTAGCCTGAGTGGATTCAATGTAGCCAACAACACGATACGGCAGAGATGTACGCGCTGTGGTGGAGTACACCACGGTTGCAGTGTTAGAGCCTGCCGCAATAGCCGTAGTGCTGATTAATGTTGTCTCATCAAGGTTAGTACCACCAGAGATATTGACTACCGCTAATTCAACCGTACCGCCGTTATCAAGCGCTAGAACAACAATGCGGGATTGGACAGCAGACACCGTACCCAAGGTAGCCGTACTAGGCACAACCACCGAGATAGCCGCAGAAACTGTGCGGGTGTTAACCGTACCGCTAGTAATTGGCGTAGAACGAAAGTCCAAGGCGCAAGGGTTAAGCGTCACCGTCAGGGCGCTAGAGGCCACCGAAGCAGTGACAGAGTAAATCTGTGGGTAAGCACCCAGCACACCGCTTGCATCAGGCAGCGTCAGCGTTCTGTTGGTGTTCGTATTCGGTGAGGCAATAGTCAGCGTTCCTGTGCCGCTTGCGTTGCCTTGGACTTGTACTGCGCTCATGTTATTCCTTTAAACAATTGACCAGACCGAGCCGGTAGGAACAGTTACGGTAACCCCTGTCGCCACAGTTACAGGCCCAAATGTACCAGCGTTGTTGCTTGTGGGGATAGTGTAATCGGTGTTTACAGTCTGACCGTTCTGAATGAATATCTGGTCCGTACCACCGCCCGTAGCCCCACCGCCTAACTGGCCCCAGGCTGCTCCAGCGTAGCCCTCGTACTTGCTGATCGTGCTGTTGTAGCGGATCATGCCCGTCTGCGGCGTAGCTGGACGCTCGGCTGTCGTGCCTACGTTAATCACCGCAGCGCCAGTAGATGCAAACGTCACCTGGCCGGTGGCAATCAACGTAGTGAATGTACCGGCGTTAGGGACGCTGCTACCAATAGCAGGCGGCGAGGCAAAGGAGTTTGCGGTAACCGGCACGCTTACATAGTCCACCGTGTACAGCGTGGTATCAGTAGAAGTCTTGAGGACGTACTTATAAGTCGTGGTGTCCGGCAACCATACGCCAGCCTGGCCGCTGGAGTCCAAGATCACAGGGTTGGTGTTCTGCGTAACGCCGGTGTAGTCCGTGTACGTCGCCAACGGCGTTGTGGTGCCCGCTGCGTAGGTGTACAGCTTGCCACCAACCAGCGGCAAGCCGTCCGAGCCGAAGAATTGCAGCTTTGGTGGGGGTGATAGAGATGCCATTGGGTTACCTTTACGTTATTGCCCAGAGAGGAAATTGAATTGCTGGTTGCCTGTGTCTAAGGGTGCTAACGTATTTAACCGATAGTCAGGAGGGATTGCTTTAGCTGCTTGATATGTTGGGGAAGCCATATTTTTAGCGTTTACTTTACCAGCTAAATATCCTGTAGCGCCGCCAAGAACTGATCCTGCGTAAGGAGCGCCCATTAATGCGCCTACGCCAAAACCAATAGTTCCAGCTATTCCACCTCGCGTTAATGTTGCTTCTGTACTTCCTTTAGCGCCTATTTTTGCAATTTCAGGATAGTTAGCCGCTATTCGTCCAATGTCAGCGCCAATACCGGTCATCTTACCTTTGCGTTCGTCAAACATTTTTGCAAACGCTTTAGGGTCAATACTATTCGTAGCAAAATCTGTCGCACGTTGGATGTCGTAAATTTGCGCCATTTTTGTGCGTGCTGCTTGAAGATCAGACAAAACTTTTGGGTCTTCAACGCTAGCGTCTATCATTTTTTCATACGCATCTGCAATCCCCATGCGGGCGTCTGCTTCAGCAATTTCAGATGCTTTTACTGGGGCAAGACCTTTATCTCGAATTCTATAAACGCTATTTGCTTCAGCACGAAGTTGGCGAATGTCATTGAGCACATCTGCGCCGCTGCGTCCTTGTTTTATTTCAGCAAGCATGTCGTCAATTAATGCATTGCTAGCTTCAACTTTACCTTTTGCTACTGCGGAAGGTTGTTTTTTAAGTGACTCTAAATTTTTAATAGTTGCTTTATCTGGCAATATTTGCGGCATTGCACGAACTACATCATAAGGCTTACTTGCGTTAGTTAGAGCGGTATCAATAGCGTTTGCATCAAGCAAAGTATTAGGTGGTAAATTTAAACCTTTTTCTACCGTAAGTTGCGTCCATTTAGGTTCGTTAGCTTGAGATAACACAGCATTTGTGTTTGCATCGCCAGCAACCGCAGAACGTATTTTGTTACTTATGTTTGGATTTGATTTAGCTGGGTTTAAAGCAATTCCGTGCTCATTAGCTAATTGCGCGGCATCTATTTTTGGCGCATTTTGATAACTTTGCGTAACGTTTGCTTCTTGAATCTTAGCGGCGCGTGCAGCCAGCGGGGCTTCAACAGCTTGAACAAGCGGCGTAGCGCGAACAGTAGCTAAAGCATTTTCTGCTACTGGCGCAGCGGCGGCTAAAGCATTTTTAACCACGGGCACCGCGCTTTTTACGGCCCCAGGAGCGGCTAGCATTGATGTTCCAAGCATGTTACGCACATCTTCAACTGGCAAGCCTGTTTTACTAGATAGCCAATCAGCACCTTTATTGACGTTCTGCCCAATAAAGTCCATGATTTGACGAGACGTTTCTTGCTTATATGCAGGCTGATCAGTAACACCAAAGGCTTTGCCAAATGGTTTGTCTATTGCCGACGTAACCGCGCCGCCTATTTGTTCAGCTTGTTGCGCGGATGTAAAAGGCCGCGCTACAGCTTGGACGCCTTGGCCAATCATAGGTAGCACACCGCCAACAGTAGTGTCTGCTAACGAAGCTAATCCGGTGCCTATTTGAGCCAATGTGCCTTGTCTTGCCGCAGGCATACCTTCGTTAGGCATACCTTCATTACTTGCAAAACCAAATCTTGCTTTGATCGCTTGTTGGGTGTCGGCGTTAGCTTTTAAAAAGTCAGGGTCAGTCGCTACGTGTTTGGCAAAAATAGCTTGTTTTGTCGCCGCATTTGCGCTGGCAAAATCCGGGTCGTTTAAAATGTCTGCGGGGTTTGCCATGTTAAAGACCCTTCAACCATTTGTTGTTTGTGTCTACAGCGCCAGCGGCTGGCGCGTTAGGTTTGAGTAATTTAACCGCAGCAGGCGACAATTTTTGATTGAAGTCTTTACGACCTGTTCCAGTTTCATATTGTTGCGCTAACGTTGTTAGCTGACCTCCAAGCAATTCTCGATAAGTGTCGGAAGCACCTTTTAACTGGGCTGGGCTTTTTATTTTTGAAAAAGTAGCTTTTGCTTCTTCACGTTCTCTTGCACTTCCTCCGTTAGCAACAATAGCTTTTATCACCTCAGCGCCAACAATTTGGGCGGCTGCATCTATGTTAGTAGGCGCTGGGCTGCCAGTTTGTTCTGCTAGTTGGTTAGCTACATAATTAAACGCTTTAACATCGCTATTGTTTAAAGCATTTGCCAACTTATCCATAGTTTCCAAATGATTTAACGCCGTGCTAATTGAAGTAGTTTTTCTAGCTGATGGTCCTGATGAAAAATCTTTAAGTGTTGCTGTTTGTGCGGCTACATCTTGTTTAGCACCGATAACCCCAGACGCCGCGCTTGCGGCAGTTGCGCCTGGCACCGCCATTTGTATTTCATTGGCTTTATTCAAAATTAACGCTTTTGCTTCCGCGCCTTTTCTGCCTTGGCCTACTGCGGGCAAGTTACCTGTTTGTAGGTAAATTTGCGCCATCATGTCAATTGTTTCAGGATTAAATTTTGTCCCTGCGTATTCTTCATTAAATTTCTTATTGGCAAGATCAAGATTTGCTTGAGAAATTCTATTGCTTGCTTCTTGCCCTGGAGTCATTTGTACTTTAACCGCAGGCGCGCCTGTCCTTTGTCCGTATGTAGGACTGTTAGGATTTTTATCTATAAAATAAATTTGTTTGCCGTCATTTATTTGTTCGGGTTTAGGCGAAGTATTGTTCAATGCTTGTTCAGCGCTAAATCCAATCGTTTGTTTGGATATTACTTGGCCGTAAGTAGGACTGCCTGGGTTCATATCCCTTGTTACAACTTCGTTACCCAACCTTGTGTCAACAGGTTTAGGAGCAGTTACGTTGTACTGCTCGTTAAGAGTCTGATTAATCGTTTGTTGAGATATTACTTGGCCGTAAGTAGGACTGCCAGGATTCATGTCCCTTGTTACGACTTTATCTCCTAACCTTGTGTCAACAGGTTTAGGAGCAGTTTGGTTATATTGCTCGTTCAGAGTCATATTGATTGTTCGCCGAGATATTACTTGGCCGTAAGTAGCACTATTAGGATTCATGTCCTTTGTTTCAACTACATCTCCTAACCTTGTGTCAACAGGATTAGGCGTTGTTTTATCCAATTGCTGTTTAGCAGTTAAGCCGATTGTTCTTCTTGGAGCTGTTTCTTGATTGTATGTAACACTATTAGGGTTTCTATCTATTGTCAAGATTTCATCACCTAATCTAGTTTCTTGTGGGTTAGGCGTTACTTTATCCAACTGCTGTTTAGCAG
>Ga0114968_10000501_pt1 | contig 29487 bp, 23 predicted proteins | sample M_130807_EF_Meta_FD_87020 | JGI IMG/M metagenome (GOLD analysis project Ga0114968, IMG submission 87020) | Freshwater microbial communities from Lake Montjoie, Canada to study carbon cycling - M_130807_EF_MetaG | ecosystem: Environmental > Aquatic > Freshwater > Lake | place: Lake Montjoie... | reverse complement strand
TAAAAATAATAATAATAATAATAATAATAATAATAATAATAATAATAATAATAATAATAATAATAATAATAATAATAATAATAATAATAATAATATATTGAATTATTTAATGATAAGAAGGAAAAATAGTTTTGGTTATATTGATTTCATAAAAGGTAAATATTCAATCAATAACATTGAACAAATACAAAATAATATAGATGAAATGTCTATATACGAAAAATCTATATTATGTAATCAATCTTTCGATTTTTTATGGAAACAATTATGGTGTGAAAATGTAAATTTGTCAAATTATAAAAATGAAGAATATATTTGTTTAAAAAAATTCGATTTAATTAAAAACGGTGTGATGATTGATAATAATATGGTTACATTAAAACAATTATTAGAAAATAGTAATACATCATGGAATGAAACTGAATGGGAATTTCCAAAAGGTAGAAAAAATTATCAAGAACGTGATATAGATTGTGCATTACGTGAATTTGAAGAAGAAACTGGAATATCAAAAGAAAGTATTAAAATAATAGAAAATGTATTACCTTTTGAGGAAATATATGTAGGTTCAAATCATAAAATATATAAACACAAATATTTTTTGGGTTTTATGAAAAATACGGAGCTTAATGATGATAATTTAATTGAATGTGATTTATCATCGTATCAAAAATCAGAAGTAAGTAAAATGGAGTGGAAAACTATTGAACAATGTCTAGAAAGCATACGTCCTTATAATTTAGAAAAAAAAACAATCATAACAAATGTTAATAAAATTTTGCAGGAGTTTATTTTATGTCAGTGAATATCTGACATTTATAAACCTAATTTTTCTAATAATTGCATTCCAGGTAAGGTGTTTTTGTTATAAATTATTAATTGTTTGGTATTATAAATGAAATCATTTGTATTCTTTTTATTAATATGAATCCATAATAAATAAATTATAAATAAAATAATACTAATATAAATGTCGTTTAATTTAATTTTTGTGTTCCAAATTGTATAAATAGGTATAATTTTTATAATAAACATCATTATTACAAATAAATATACAAGTCTGTATTTTGTTTTATAATATATCATAATTAATAATATAACTACATTTGCAATCAATCCTAATATAATAAGAAATTTTGGGTTATAAGTAATTAAATTGCAAATATATAGAATATACCAAAAAAAGATCCAATATGAAAATATAAAATCGAGTCTTTGCATTTAATGTATATAATATATATTTATATATAAAATAGTAATAAAAATATAATAATAAAATATAATAATAAAATATAATAATACATTATTATTATATTTTAAATGATAAATAATGAGAATATGATAAAAGAAGATAATATTGAAGGCAATGATACGGAACTCAATGAAATAGAAGATGATAATAATAATGTTTCAGATAGTGATAGTGATAATTCAGAAACATCTGATAATAAAGAAAAAATTACAATAGGCGAAGAGGGTGATATTGGTACAATAGAAGATATCAATAATGAATCAATAGACGCTAATGCAGAGAGAGAAATTAATATTATTGATAAAGTTGACTCCGAATTAAAAATAGACTTTGACAAGAGTGATTGTGGAAATTTAGAAAATCAATTTAGTAAAGAATGTAACAAATTTCTTTTAAAGAAAGAATTAATGGAACACAATTATTTGGCTGAACATCCAGAAGAATCAGAATTTTTATATCCTTCTCTCAATGATCCTAATTTCAACATAAAAATTGCAGTGAAAAAAGAATTTAATGAAACACAATATGATGGATCTTTACACGATATTAAAGAACATGCAGATTATTTAAGTAAATTACATTTTGAATTCTCTCCTCATCAAATGTTTGTTCGAAATTTTCTCTCTTTTCAAACACCCTATAACAGTTTATTACTATATCATGGTTTAGGTACAGGTAAAACTTTAGCATCTATAGGTGTTTGTGAAGAAATGCGTTTATATTTAAAACAACTGGGTATAAAAAAGCGTATTCTTGTCGTAGCATCTCCAAATGTTCAGGACAATTTTAAAATTCAATTATTTGATGAGCGTAAATTAAAATTAAAGAATGGTATATGGTCATTAGAATCAAGTATAGGTAATAATTTAATTAAAGAAATCAATCCAACATCTATAAAAGATATACCAAAAGATAAAATAATTCAACAAATAAAATCATTAATAAATAACACCTATTTGTTTTTAGGATATGATGGTTTTGCTAATTATGTTCGAAGAGTTCAAAACGTAAAGGGTGATTTTAAAAATGAAAAAGAGAGAGAGAAAAAAATGCTTTTGAATATTCAAAAAGAATTTAATAATTGTTTGTTGGTAATAGATGAAATACATAATATTCGTATTTCAGAAGATAATGAAAATAAAAAAGTGGCACTTTATTTAATGACATTAGTAAAAAGTACAGACAATATGCGTCTGCTTTTATTATCTGCAACTCCAATGTACAACAGTTATAAAGAAATAATATGGTTGATCAATTTAATGAATGCAAATGAAAACAGAGGATTAATAGAAATCAAAGATGTTTTTGACAAAAAGGGAAATTTCAAGCAAGGAGGTGAAGATTTATTAGTGCGTAAACTTACTGGTTATGTTTCATTTGTTCGTGGAGAGAACCCATATATATTTCCGTTTCGTGTTTATCCTAATTATTTCTCTCCAGAGTCTACATTTTTTGAGAATCCAAACTTACAATATCCTTCTTTTCAAATGAATGGCATGGCTATAAATCCAGATGATAAATTAAAATATACGAGTATTTATTTAACAAAAATAGGTGACTATCAATCCAAAGTTTATTCTTATATCATTGATTATTTAAAAAATAAAAACAAGAAGATGGTGAATAAATTGGGTAATGTGAATGAATTGTCTTCTTTTGAAACAATGGAATCATTTGGATATACAGTGTTACAAATGCCTATAGAGAGTCTAAACATAGTTTATCCAATAGAAAATAGTAATGACTTGAATATAAATACCAATAGAAGAAACATTGAAGAAGATGACTTGGAGAGAAATATTGAGGGTGAAAACGGTCAAAGTGAGGGTGAAAACGGTCAAAGTGAGGGTGAAAACAGTCAAAGTGAGGGTGAAAACGGTCAAAGTGAGGGTGAAAACGGTCAAGTAAAAGAAACAGAAGCATCATTAATAGAGGATAGAATATCAGATTCATCTACTTTAATCGACCCTCATACTTTAATTGGAAGGTTAGGTTTAGAGAGAACTATGAACTTTGTGGATACGAAGCTTCCATTAGAGAAAGGTTCTTTTGAATATAAAGAGGACGTATTGGAAAAACACGGTCGTATCTTTTCTCTCGACAACATTGGAAAATACAGTAGTAAAATCAAGAATGTTTGTGATACGATTCTAAAATCAGAAGGGCTTATACTTATATACTCTCAATACATTGACGCTGGTTTAATTCCTATGGCACTTGCGTTGGAAGAAATGGGATTTACTCGTTATGGTAGTAATTCTTTATTTAAAACACCACCAACTGAACTATTAGATGTGAAAACAATGAAACCACGAATAAAATCATCATCAGGATTTAAACCAGCAAAATATACAATGATTACAGGAGACATTCGTTTATCACCTAATAATGATGAATCTGTTAAAGCACTTACAAACAAAGACAACATGAATGGAGAGAAAATAAAAGTAATACTTATTTCAAAAGCAGGTTCAGAAGGTGTAGATTTTAAATTTATAAGACAAGTTCATATATTAGATCCTTGGTATAATATGAATCGTATAGAACAAATTATTGGAAGAGCTGTAAGAAGTTTTAGTCACAAAGATTTACCATTTGAAAAACGTAATGTAGAAATATTTATGCATGCAACATTGTTAAATAATCAAGATGAAGAAGCAGCAGATGTATATATTTATCGAATAGCAGAATATAAAGCAATTCAAATTGGTAAAATTACTAGAATATTAAAAGAAACATCAGTTGACTGTTTATTAAATCATGAACAAACTAATTTTACTCAAGAAAATTTTGCAGAATTTTTAGATAAGAAAATAAAACAAAAATTATCAGATGGAACAGTTATTGACGATTTTCCTGTTGGTGATATTCCTTATACCATTATATGTGATTATATGGATAATTGCCAATATAAATGTAGACCATTCAAAAAAATAACGGAAACCGATATTAATGAAGATACGTACAATTCTACGTTTTTGATGTTGAATTCCGATAAAATAAAAGAGAGAATTAGACAATTGATGAAAGAAAAGTTCTTTTATATTAAAAATGATTTATTGGCTGGAATTAATGCACAATATAAATATTCTATATCACAAATTTATGCTACTTTGACCTATATGATTAATGATGAAAATGAAATTATTGTAGATAAATATGGTCGCAACGGAAGATTAATTAATATCGATGAATATTATCTTTTTCAGCCAATGGAATTAAACAATGAAAGTATTTCACTTTTTGAGAGAAGTGTTCCAATTGATTATAAACATGACAAAATCAGATTTGAATTAAAAACAGATAATGAAATGGAAAAAGACATGGATGCGGATACGGGTATGACTATGGGTGAAAACGTAAATAAAGATATTATGGAAATAGAAACCATCAAAAAATCACACGCTATAGATGTAATACTAAAAAAATTAAACGGTTATTATAATACAGCTATTAATACTCTTTCAGTTGAAAGAGGTGAAGATGATTGGTATAAGTTTATAGGTGTAACAATTCAAAGTTTGATGAATCAATATAGTATTGATATTTATGTATTGATGGAGATATTAGTTGAACATATCATTGATGTTGAATTAAATTATAAAGAAAAGGTCGAATTATTCAAATATTTATATATTAATAATGTGTTGGAAGAGAATAGTTTTGAATGGTATGCGAAATCATATTTTTTTACGAAAATAATTAGAGGAAAACGATTAAATGCAATTGTTTTTTTTAATAAAGAGAAAAGACATATTCTTATAAATAGAGGTGGTAATCAATGGACTGATGCTGAACCAGAAGATATTCACGATATTACTCCGTTTATTAGAGAGAAATTTTCTATTAAAGAAAGTGATTACAATGAATTAGTAGGATTTATTTCTTTTGAAGCAAAACAATCACATTATGTGTTTAAAGTAAAAAACGTAAAAGCAAAACGAAATACTGGAGCTAGATGTGATGAAAAAACAAAAGCAAAAAATATATCCGTTATTAACGAAATATTAAAAACAGAACAGTATACGAAAGAAAATACAAAAGGAATAGTAAATCAAGAATTATGTACACTACAAGAATTTACTTTGAGATATTTTAACAAAATACGGAAAAATGGCAAAATTTGGTTTTTAGATACGGAAACAGCAATGATTTATGAATTTTAATATTTATAATTTAAAATTGAAATATAAAACATATTAAATATGTTATATTATATTATAATAACATACATATAACATATATATAACATACAAATAACATAATGGATTTTTATGATTCTGATGATGATAATGATAAAATTGTTATTGATATGAAAAACATTGATAAAAAAGACAACAATGACAATAAACCTAACAATGATTTCGAAAAAAGCACAGAAAATATTGTTTTAGAGGAAAAAATGGAACCACATAAAAAGAAAGTAACCAAAAATGTGACTGTTAGTAAAAAAGATAATTACACATCCATTTATTCAAAATCTTTATTAACTAGAAATATTACTTTACCAATAACTATTATTGGGCGAAATTTAAAAGAAAATATTGAAAATATTATTAATGATTATTATGAAGGAAAATGTTTAGTAGAAGGATATATAAAACCAAAATCATCCAAAATTGTGACATTTTCTAGTGGAGTTATTAGTGGCGATCAAATATCATTTGAAGTTGTATTTGAATGTATGATTTGTAATCCAGTAGAGGGAATGAATATTACATGTTTAGCAAAAAATATTACAAAGGCAGGTATTCGTGCTGAAAGTGCTACAGAAAATCCATCACCAGTGGTAGTTTTTATTGCACGCGATCATCATTTTAATAATAATAAATTTATTAATATTCAAGAAGGTGATACGATGGTGGTGCGTGTAATAGGTCAACGATTTGAATTGAATGATCCATATATATCTATTATTGGAGAATTAGTTTCTACAAATATTTCAACATCTGAAAAACCATTTGCATTTTCAAATAAAAAACAAAAAATTTTTATAGAAAATGATTAAGTGATGTCACTTCTATAATTTGATAGATGAAATATATTATATTTATGTAATATATAACATATATTAAATGCCCGGAGAAAATATTAGTATTAATGGTATAGAATTTAAAGAAGGCTATGATTACAAAGCTCGTTATTGTTCCTCTAATAATAATAATAAATCAGATATAAATTTAGGAACGTATAAACAAAAATTTAATATAGAAAATACTAAAAATTTTATATTATTTTTTAATGATGATAATAATCAGACAAGCGTTACAGCTGAGTATGATACCACCACCAACAAATATAAATTTATGAATTCGAAAAATGAGGAAATATGTAGTATTTATACAAGTCATAGAAGAATTATAGAAGAAGGAGGGAGAATAAAAAAATCACGTAAATCACGTAAATCACGTAAATCACGTAAATCACGTAAATCACGTAAATCTAGAAAATAACATGATGTAAAAAATTGTTATAGAAAATGATTGAATATATATTATATTATATTATATATATTATGAATAGTGATGTAATTAATCATTTTAATGAAAATGACTATTTATTTCATGGAACATCAACATTGTATTTTAATGATTTTAAAATACTTGGAATAAATGGTATATTTCCTGATTCATATTATGATCCGTTAAAAAAATTATATGATTTTATAATAAAAGATAAAGATTTAGAAGATTTATTAACAAGCTTTAATAATTATGGTTATCTTAATGAATTTTTTAGAAGACAAGAAAGTATAAGAATAAATAATAAAGATAAAGAAATATGGATGTACAATAAATTAGAATCAACGAAAAAATTTTCAAATGGTAGACAAAATGGCGAAGGGATTTCTGTTTTTATGAACTATTTAAATACCTACTATCAAGAAATAATAAAAAAATATCCAAACATACAGACAAAATTAGACACAATAATTAATATTTTTGATAAAGATAATTCTAAAGGAATAACTTTGGCATTTTCAAAAAAAGATTTAAAAAAATATTGCAGTGGATTAGAACGTATACAGGATTTTAAAAATCGTGTTGCTGTCCTTTCTAAAGAATATAGTAATACATTTGTACATTATTGTAACATCATTCCTCATATAATTTATATTGTTGATTTAACTAACGTGTATCAACCAAAATTATTACCATTATTATCAGATGAAGCTCAAGAATATGTAAAAAAATTAACATCACCTCAAGAAGAACCGAGTATCAAACTTACTGAAAATGAAGAAACAGTTGTTCCTGCAAAAGATATTACAAAATATAAATTAGAACCAATAGACCCAACAGATATTGATACTTTTTATAGATCAGAATTAGAAGTATATAAGGATCATAATATTAAATTAAATTACTTAAATAATGAATATATATTAACATTACTACCAAAAAGTGGTGGTAAAAGTAAAAAAAAAAATAAAAGAAAATCACGTAAAACTATAAAATCAAAAAAATCAAGAAAACAACGAGGTGGTGGAAACAATAAGCTTGTAAAAAATTGTCTTGATACTTTTGTAAAATCTAAAATAGAAAAAGAACAGGAAACAAGTAAACGATTTTATGATGAATTGGAAAAATTATTTAAAATTAATGCAAAAAAAAATAAAACATTGAAAAAAGAAGATAAGGAAAAAATTAAAAAAGAATTAGAGAGAATAAAAAAGGGAAGAAAAATGAGCAAATCCCGTAAAAATATATTATCATTAAAAAAATTATATAGTAAATTGTATTGTAACCCAACATGCAACGGAACTATGCTGGAATCAGGTAATGAATTATCACCAGAATATTATAAAGCATACAGAGACAACAAACAACTAATAGATTATGATAAATCGGAAAGGAAAAAAATATTTGGCAATAAAACCAATGTTTTGTCGGATGGTTTTTATGAAAAGGCGCCAAAAAAATATGTAGATAAAATAAAAAAGGAAGGAGCTATTTCACTTTGTTCTTCTATAGTGAAATGGTAATATAAAAGATAAAAAGACAAAAAGACAAAAAGATAAAAAGACAAAAAGATAAAAATTATAGATTATATAAAATAATATAAAACTATTTTTTTATTATTGTATATGGAATCATTACTGGAAGTATCTGATATTGAACAAAATACTGAAACTATAGTAAAAAATGACTTTATCAGTGATATGGCGGATCAGGATATAAATGTAAACGAATTAACTTTTATAAGAGATAAAATAGAAAATATGTCAAAATACAATCAAATCAATATCTTACGAATTTTTAAAAAACATAATGATATTGTATTAAATGAGAATAGTTATGGTATTCATATAAATTTAACTGAATTAAAAAGAAGCATAATTAATGAACTTCTAGAATATATTAAATATGTTTATGAACAAGAAAATACATTATTATCAATAGAACAACAAAAAGAGGAATTTAAAAATGTATATTTTGTAAAAGATAATAAAGACAACACTAAAATATTAGTGTAGTAAGTATACACCGCACCGCACATAAGTATCTTAACAATAAAATGAATAAATCAGAAATTTCCAAAAATTTATTTAAAAATAAATATGATATTTTATTTGATAATTTAAAACCATTTATGTTTAATAATGGTCGAATAGATCTGTTAAATCAGGTAGAATCGTCTGATAAAGTGATGAATAATAATTCAATCAAACACCAATCGCAAACACAGGTTCAAATCCAACACCAAAACTCATTACCTCAACCCAAAATTCCTGCTTCTTTTTTGCCAAGAGAAAAAGACAAACTATTTTGGTGTTTTTTTGTTATGAAAAATGGTTTTGTTGAATATGAAAAATTGAGATTAGATATTGATACGAATGAATGTATAAATATGGTTGTAGAAAAAAAATTAAAAATAGACTATGTAAATAAATTACGTGAAAACAAAACAATCATTAAAAAATATAAAATAGCTTCATTGACTGATATTGAAAATTATTTAGTGAATGAAAGTGTAATAGATATTAAAACATTTTTAATATTGTGTATTTTAGAAGAATTATCGGTGTTATATATTAAAAAAAAATCATACTATGATTTGAATTTTGTAAGTTCAGACGTTGAATCAAGTAAACAGCATGTTATTTTATGTCATACACCATTTAAATACACATATGAATTTGAAAAAAATCAAATGGATATAGAAAAATACAAAACTGACTTGTATAAATTAGATAATATAGATAAGCCAATAAAGTCGTTTAGTTCATATAAATTGGGAGATTTGGTTGAAATATGCAATAAATTATCAATTGAAATTGTGAATTCATCAACACAAAAAAAGAAAACAAAGCAAGAATTGTATGAATCTATTTTACAGTATTTTTGATTTTTTCGCGAATTTTATATTTTTACGGTATTTGTAATAAAAATATAAAAATTTACTATAATAAAGTTAATGCCAATTTGTTTTTATTATATTCGTCCAACGAATGTAGAATATATATTGGATAATAATCAAATAAAAGAAAATAATGATGAAAATGATGAAAACACATCTCAAACTATGTCATTAACAGGTGAAAATAAAAATACACTAATAGAATGTCCTATTTGTTTAGATGACAAAAAAAATGAAGATTTTATAATAATAAATTGTGGACACCAATTTTGTGTAACATGTATTGATGATTACTTATTTGATGGTAAAAATAGTTTTATTTGTGCATATTGTAGATGTGATATAAAAAAAATAACATTAAAAAACCGATATTATTATTATAAATTCAAGATCAAAACTATTTTATTCAAATTTATAACCGACGAACTTGTTATTGTTTATAGAGTAAAGGCCCTTCTATTTTTATCATTCTTACTTATTATAACTGGTTTATGGATGGTGCTTTCTGTTTAACTTCATGTGAGCAACCATGTGATCATTATTTGAAAGTGATGATAATAAAGATAATTCACCAGCCAATACAGCTGATGCTATTATTTTTGCCAATTTACGTGCATTTTTGCCATATTCTGTTTTATGAGACCCCTTTATACCTAATAAATCTAGCATTGCGGATTGACTTTGTAAATGAGTTCCTCCACCAACAGTTCCTACTTCTAAACACGGCATCGTAACGGATATATATAAATCTTTTTGTTTTGGTCTTATTGTATTGGGTGCATTGTCTGCATATTCCATTAATGTTATACAATGACTGCTTTCTACATTTTGAGCTATATCTTGACCACATGCTAGAAACATTGCGGACACGATATTGGATGCATGAGCGTTATTACCGCCAATTGTGCCTGCCATTGCACTTCCCACCATATTTTTTAAATAATTTATTTCAATTAATTTTCCCGTTGTTGTTTTTAATAATTTTTCTACAATTTCGCATTTAATAACTGCTTCACATACTACAGTTTTGCCTCTTCCTTCTATCCAATTCATTGCGGATGCTTTTTTATCTACACACATGTTTCCAGAAATAGATTTCAATTGAGAATTTGGGAATTTTTCTAATATTTTTTTTACAGATAATTCAGCCCCTTTTCCTATCATATTCATACCCATCGCATCTCCAGTAGTGCATTCAAAACGTAAATATATATATTTTCCTACTATAGTTGATTTTATATTTTGAAGTTTTGCATAATTCGATGTGCTATTAAATATGGTTTCAATTTCATGAAAACAATCCTCGCAATATTTTTTTATAGAAATTGCTTCTTTCACAGATGGACATTTTATTACTGGTGAACGTGTTATACTATCTTTTATGATTGTAGCATAACAACCTCCAGATTTACTAATAGCTTTTGCACCTCTTGAGGTAGATGCGACCAATGTTCCTTCTGTTGTTGCCATCGGTAAATAATATTCTTTATTGTTCATTAATATAGGTCCAGCAATACCTAATGGTATTTGAATAAACCCTATGACATTTTCACAACAGCGTTTATATATATCTTCATATGGATAGTTTTTATATGGAACATCCTTCAATACACCTTTTTTTGTTTTACTTTCAATATATTTTCGTCTTATCTTAACAGCCTCTTCCAAATTGGAAGTTTCTTCTTCCAAATTATATATTTTTAAATTATTCAACGTATCCATTTTATCTCTCTCTTTTTGCGGTGTCAACAATTTAATATCAAATAAATTATTCATTTATCTCTATTTGCTTTAATTAAATATAATGATATATATTTATATATTTAATGATTAAAAATATTATTTTGTGTGAGCTGATTTTTAATATTATTCACTTTTTCTATAAAAAGTTTATATTCTTTATGTTCTTCTAACATAATTTGCAAATATAATGAAACTATGCTAGTTATTAAATAAAATATAATAAATACAGATCCACATTTTGAAGTGTTATTTGTAGTAATATATTTATATATTAAACACCATACAAATATTAAACCTAATCGATAAATGCATTTATATTTTTTTTTATTAGGTGTATTGTTGTATCTATTTTTAAAAACATATTTACCTAATAAAGAATTATCTACGTCTTGAAAAAATCCAAATATAGTACCTCCAAATAATAATTTTATAATTAATATAAATTTGTCTTTTATCATTTCATTAAAACTAGTTATAAACATTGGTAATTGTATTAATGTCATTATTGTAAATGGGTCATTTAAACTGGCATTTATCTCTGCTATTTTTGAAAAATCATCAAAGCTTGCATAATTAAAAAATAAACATACAATATAGCAAATTTCTAAAAAAAAGAAAAATATAAATATATCATCATTTCTATTTTTGAAATAAAATAAATAAATTGTGTATATTGATAATAAAATGTAAAAAAATATATGCACATTTGGAAAATATTCTTTGTATATATCTTCATCATAAAAATCATCTACTATCTTATAAAGAATACTATATAATATAAAATGTATTATATCGTCCATAATTGTATTAGTAAAATATAATGATATATATTTATATGTTTACTAATTCAAATATTATTTTGTGTGAGCTGATTTTTAATATTATTCAATTTTTCTATAAAGATTTTATGCTCTTTGTTTTCTTCTAACATAATTTGCAAATATAATGAACATACGCTAGTTGTATCATATGCTATATGATACATAATCATATTTTTGTATAAACCATTTGATAAATAGTTATATAATCCTATTATAAAAATAACACAGCAAAACCTATAGATAAGTTTATATTTTTTTTTATTAGACTTATCGTTGTATCTATTTTTAAAAACATATTTACCTAATAAAGAATTATCTAGATCTGAAATAATTCCAAATAAAATAAATACAAAGCATAACTGTAACAATAAGATATAATGTTGTTTCATTATTGTGTAAAAATGTATAATAAAATTAGGTAATAAAACAATTGATAATAATGTAAATGGGTCATCTAATGTTGGATTTATTTCTGCTATTTTTGATAAATCATCCCAACCAACATAATTAAAAAATAAAAATGTAATCAATCCTGACTCTAATAAAAATAATCCTAAAAATATTGTACTATCTCTACTTTTAAAATAAAACATATAAATTGTATGTATTATAATAATAAATTTAAAAAATATATTTGCATTAGGAAAACATTCTTTATATATTTCTTCGTCGTAAAGATCATCTACTATCTTGCAAAGAATACCATACAATATAAAATGTATTATATCATTCATTATATTAATTATATTAATTATATTAATATAATGGTTAATACGTAAAATGATATTCAAAATAATTAAAATAATACAACACCCTTAATATTGGATAAATCTGGATTGTATTTATATACTTCATAAAAAAACCATAACATAGTTAAAATATAAAAAATGAAAAGCAGTGGTATATATTTTTTTAAAATATCATAATAATTGTATAAAATATATTGAGATATAACCATACATAGTCCACCTACAACAAATATATCATACAAAAGTAATGGGCAATATTTAACTGCTTTATCAAATAAAGAGAACAAACATATATCCCAAGATATATATAAAATTAATACAAATATAAATCCTTCTAAAATTGATTTTTTTGGAATAATAATATAATAATAAAGTGTAAACGTTAATAGAATATACAGTAAAGTAAATATAACGATATTCTTGAAAGTGAAATTATTTTCTAAATTTTTGTATCCATTAAGCTTATAACCTTGAATATATGAAACCATATTCATGTAGCTATTCAATTCACTAATTAACAAAATATATTGAAATATCATAAAAATAAGACAGAAAACCAACACATGTTTATAATCTATTTTCATTATAATATATATTATAAACATATTAAATTTTATATACATCATTAAAATCAAATTTATGAAAAGGCAATTGTTCAAAAATAATCGATAAATTCATTTCATTCAAAATCTGTTCTTTTAATTCTACTAATTTATTGTAAACAATATCAAATAATCCATGATTACAAAACAACTCCAAAATTCTGATTTTACCTTCCTTTGTTTTGTCATTCACCATCATATCTATAACATTTTCATCGCTCATCGTTTTAAAATAGGTAATCAAATAGCTTATTTTTTCTTCATCAAAATCTTGACAAAATCCTTTAGAATGCCAATAATCCAAATCTGTTAAATTGATATAATCGTCGCGTATTTGGAAAAACAAGGAAAACGTAATTAATATTTTTTTTAATTTTTCAAAGTTTTTTTTCATAATAACATTGGTTGATTTATCCATTAATAATTCTAGATTAATGATGAATGCATATCCAGTTTTGTATATCATCATTTTTTCATATTCTTCTAATGATGGTATTGTCTTGTTTTGCATATAATAAATGTCCATACCTTGTCCTTCGTGAATATAAAATAAATATTCCACTATTTTGTTTATCGTGGTTTGGCTAAAGTGATGTGTTATTTCTCTCAATGATTTAAAAATAGCATAGTATCCAGCGTTCAAAGATAAAGGAATACCATATTTTATGTGCGCACACGTTTCATTTCGTCGTAATAAACTATTATCTTCAATATCATCAATTACGAGTGAAGCATTATGAGAATCATTCGTAATTCTGTTTATTAAATCTATATTTTCACTGGTTATTCCTAATAATTTTCCAAAAATATCGCATAATATTTTGCGTATGTTTTTACCTTTTTGATTCTTATAATATGTTACGGGTTCTAATAAAATTTCTTCCATTTATTAATTTATTTTGTTTTATGTTTAATACAAAATAATCAATAAATACATTTATATAATAATTAAAATTGAATTAAAATATAAAAATTATATGTAGAATATATATAATAATTGATACGATATATACGATACATACAAAATATAAATGAGTAGTACTAGTGCAAGTAAAAATCAAAAACCGTCATCTAGTAGTATGGATTTGTCAAAATTAGTGCAAATATATTATAATAATTCTCCTTTTACAAAAGATATTAAAAACAATCAAGAATTAGAGGTTCGTTTTGGAACAAAATCAAAAAAACCTTTTACTAAAAATGATTATGACAATGTTATAAAAAAAATAAAATCATTAGGTTTCAATTCCACCAATGAACAGGGATATTATATGTTACGTATTCAAAATGAATATTTGGATCCTAGAACGGGTAGAACCACTATTTCAAAAGTTATTAGAACAGAATTATCTGGATTAAATGTTATTCAGGAATATTGTAAAACAAATAATATTAGACCTTTAATGGCTAATCAAGAACAACAATATAATCAGTTTATTCAATTTGTAAAAAAATCCACTGTGATGTTAGAGGGTCAACCAATAAGACCTATTGATTTTGACGATTTTCATTTTCGTGTCTCTTATAGTAATGAAGAAAAAATAAATAGTAATACAGATCGCATTGTTCGTAATATGATTGATGAATGGGATAAATCAAAAAAAACATTCCGTTATATGAATCGTGTTACATTTAGACATGATAAGTATCCAGTTAATATTGATATTAGTATTGTAAAAAATTCAAAGAGAGAAGGTAATAGTTTTCAATTGAAATCTACCTATCGTTTAGATGATTCTGGTGTCTTTACTAATCCAGAAACGTATGAAATTGAATTAGAAGTAGACAACACACGCATTGGTCCAGGAACAGAGTTTAATACACCTGAAACTATTGTTTCTGCGTTGAATAAAACAATCAAATTTGTATTAATGGGTTTACAAGGCACTGCATATCCGATTTCTTATACAGAACAAGACGATATTTCACGTTCTTATTTAAAATTACTATATAATGATAAATATACTAAAAAATCAGAATTAGAAGAAGCAGTAGCAAATAAACGAATTTACCCTAGCGATTTTGTTGGTCCATCTTCCTATACACTTCAATTACAAAATATTATTCCTGTGAATGAAAATATGAATGTTCCAAATATAAGAGAGAATTTTGTCGTGACAGAAAAAGCGGATGGTGAACGTCATTTGATGCATATTTCAGAAAATGGTAAAATATATTTGATAAATACCAATATGAATGTCATATTTACTGGTGCAGTTACGAAAGAGAAAAAAATAATGAATTCGTTATTAGATGGTGAATTAATATATCATGATAAAAATGGTGTGTTTATTAATTTATATGCGGGGTTTGATATTTATTATTTGAATGGAAAAGATGTTCGTGCATTTGAATTTATATCATCATCCTCTACATCAGAAAAAGAGAAATCGAAAGAGAAAGAATATCGTTATTTATTATTAATGAAAACAATTGAAATGATGCAGCCAAAGTCTGTGGTTAATTCAGATTATTCGAGTCCAATGCGTTTTGATTTTAAACAATTCTATCCATTTACAAAAGCCCAATATCAAAATCAAAAAATGTCATCAGGATCATCCGAACCAACCTCCATATTTAGTGCATGTAATATTATATTGCAAAAAATTAATGATGGATTATTCGAATATAACACAGATGGTCTAATATTCACTCATTCATCTTTTGGTGTAGGTTCGAATCGCATTGGCGAAGCTGGTAAATTAAACAAAATAACATGGGATTATTCATTTAAATGGAAACCACCACAGTATAATACGATTGATTTTCTAGTAACAACCAAAAAAGGGAGAAACGGTGAAGATTTAGTTTCGTCAATTTTTGAAGATGGAATGAATATGTCAAGTTTAAATCAATTATCACAATATAAAACACTGGTGTTACGATGTGGTTTTGATGAAAAAGTGCATGGCTATTTAAATCCATGTCAAGATGTTATTGATGATAATTTACCAGAATTCGAAAAAGATTCATCCTATAAAAAAGACAATGAATCTGGATATAAACCAGTACAATTTTATCCATCCAATCCATATGATCCACTGGCGGGTATTTGTTATATTATGTTGCAAAAAGATGATACGGGTAGTGATCAAATGTTTACAGAAGAAAATGAAGTATTTGAAGATAATACAATTGTAGAGTTTCGATATGATTTATCTAGAGAAGGTCAATGGTGTTGGGTTCCATTAAGGGTTCGTTATGATAAAACATCCGAATTTAGACGAGGTATTAGAAATTACGGTAATGCCTATCATGTTGCTAATAGCAATTGGTATTCTATTCATAATCCAATTACAATAGATATGTTGTCAACTGGACAAAATATTCCAAATGAAATAGGAGGTGATGACGATATATATTACAATCGTATAGGTTTTAGTTCAAACAATTTAACAAAAGCAATGCGTGATTTTCATAATCTATTTGTTAAAAAAAAATTAATTAAGAGTGTCGCGAATAAAGGAGACACTTTAATTGATTTTGCATGTGGTAAAGCTGGTGATTTTTCAAAATGGATTAATGCACAATTATCGTTTGTTTTTGGAATAGATGTATCAAAAGATAATCTAGAAAATAAATTAGATGGAGCATGTGCCAGATATTTAAATTATAGAAAAAAATTCAAACATATCCCATATGCATTGTTTGTGAATGGAAATAGTGGACTAAATATTAAAAATGGTAGAGCAATGTTAAATGATAAAGCAATTCAGATTACAAAAGCTGTTTTTGGTGATGGTGTAAAAGATGAATCTAAATTAGGAAAAGGTGTAGTACGACAATTTGGAAAAGGAATGAATGGGTTTTCAATATCATCATGTCAATTCGCATTGCATTACTTCTTCAAAGACAAAGAAACTATTGTCGAATTTTTGAAAAATGTAGCAGAAACAACAGCATTAAATGGTTATTTTATTGGAACATGTTATGATGGCAAATTAATATTCGATTTATTGAAAAAAATAGAAAAAGGAAATAGTGTTCAAATGAATGATACGGACAGTAAAGTCAAAATATGGGAAATTAAAAAAGAATATAGTGATGATAGTTTCCCAGATGATAGTAATTGTTTAGGGTATAAAATTGATGTGTTTCAAGAATCAATTAATCAAATGATTACAGAATATTTGGTTAATTTTGATTATTTGAATCGTTTAATGGAAGATTTTGGTTTTAAAATTATATCACGTGAAGAAGCAAAACAATTAGGATTACCTTCAGGTAATGGATTATTCAGTGAATTATATATGATAATGTTGGAAGAAATGAAAAAAAATAGATATTCTGGTATGGGTTCAGAATATGGCGAAGCGAATAACATGTCATCTTATGAAAAAAAAATATCATTTTTAAATCGTTATTTTGTGTACAAGAAAATAAGACATATTAATACAAATAAAGTTGTGATTAATGATGATTATGACGATGAAATTGAAGAATTAGAAAAAAAAACGGTAGAAGAGTCAGGGCCAAAATCAGAATTAAAACCATCAATACAAATTAAAGAAACAATTGTAGAAGAAATAAAACCCAAAAAAACAAGAACTAGTAAACCCATTCAAAAACTAAAGCAAAAATTAGTAATTGAAAGTTGATAAAAAAGAAAAAAGAAATAAATGAAATATTTACTATAGTAAATACTTAAATATTAATGGATAATAATTATTAATATACAATTATATACAACATACAATAAATTTTACATAGTAACTATTATTTATATGAATTATTATATACTGCCAAAAAATAAAAATACTATTATTTTTAATATTGAATTCAGACCATTTATACAAGAATTATACATTTCTCATAGTTTATATAACTATATATCAAAAATAGTAAAATTATTAAATAATATTGTTTCATTTAATTCTGGCGAATTGAATAATAGTGAACAATTAGAAACTATTACCAATATAATTCATCCATATAAATTTATATATTCAAATGTACCAAATACATCTATTTCTGTTAGTAAACTAAAACCATATTCTAATACTTTTTATGATTTTATAGAAATAGTTAAATCATTAAATATATTTGAATTATATAATAATAAAAAATTAAATACTCTTTTATTTGGTGAAAATAGCTATGCAATTATGGAATGTATGGATATTATTCGTGAAGATTACAGCGACAATTACAATTATATAAATGATTTTAAAAATTATTATTTAATTATTAATAACAATGATATACACAAAAAAAGTATAGATTTTTTATTTTATGATTTGTTTATAGAAAATTCATATAAATTAGATAGTAATAAAAATATTAGATTAGAAAATAATTATAGTATTATTATTAAAATATTACATAGTATATTTTATTATCAAAATATATATGGTACATGTATTATTAAAGTGGGTGATTTATTTTATAAACCAATTATAGATTTATTGTATATATTATCAAATTCATATAATAGTATTTATATAATAAAACCTATAACATCCAATGTTATTAGTAATGAAAAATATATAGTATGTAAAGGTTATAATCATAACATTAATGACAATACAATAGAATTATATTCACAATATCTATTGGAATTTATTAAAAATGATAATATTTTATTAAATGATATTATTAACAATACAATAAATAGTACAGAATATTATTTACATAATATAATTAAAAATGAAATTCCTTATTATTTTTTAAATAAAATAGAAGAATTAAATATAATTTTGGGTAATAATCAATTAGATGCATATAATTCTATATTAAATTTAATGAAACATAAAAATAGAGAAGAAAAAGTAGAATCAATAAAAAAAATAAATATACAAAAATGTATTCATTGGTGTGAAAAAAATAATATTCCTTATAATAAATTCATTGAAAAATTAAATATATTTTATAATAACAATATTGATACAAATAAAAAATAAAGTGTTGTGTTTTTTATATTTTGCATTATTCATACAAAATATAAAATGTGTAAAATGCTCGTATACGGGTTCGAACCGTAGACCTTCGGCTCATAAGACCAACGCTCTAACCAACTGAGCTATACGAGCTTATATAGATTGATTGTGTATTATCAATCTATATATTTTTATATATTATTATCTTTATATTTTTATTCTATATATATTGTTATTCAGTGTATATTTATAAATCAGTGATGCTTGTACCTACTTTATAAATATTTACGGAATCGGTAATAATACAACTATGTTTATTTTGTGGATAAGAAGTATACAAATATGGATTACATGATGGCGCCTTATTTTTATATAAAAATGGTATTTGTGGTTGCCCTCCTAATAATGCAGTTGCATCTATACCCAAATATAATCCTTGTTTTTGATCTTTGTTATAACCAGCAATATTTTTTTCTATCGTATCAACATTAGCTTTTAAAGTTCTGGTGCTACTAGAAACAGCACCTTGAGTAGCAAATTGTGGATTACTTGGTTTATAAACTACTAATTTACATCCTCTTGGGTTACTAGGTCCAGATAAAGGAACACCATAATATGGATTATTAATAAAATCATAATATATTTCTAATGCATTTTCTCTCGAGACATCATCTACAATACTTTCTAAAAATGATAAAAGCTCTGTAAATGTAATTATATTTTTTGTATTGAATTCTTCTATCTCTGTTGGTGTTAATAAATTTTGTTTCTTTACTATATCAAATAATATTCCTATTAAAGTTATTTCAGATGATTCTAATAACTCGCTATTTGGTTGACAATTAGCAACATAACTATTTCCATTTATTAATGCATAAGGACTACCAGGTTTATATGGCGCATAATCAATTTCTGCATTACGTAAAAAGTTAAAAGCACGTTGATCATATGTTTGACAACGATTTTGTCTGTATTGTTGTAATGTAGTATAATAATTTTTTTTTAAATTAGTACTTGCATAAACAACTCTTCTTCTAGCTTTCTTTTCTTCATTACAACATAATGGATTTGTTGTAGTAGTTATTGTAGGATTTTCTGTAATATATTTTTTATTAGGTTTATATGTTGCTACAACCCCTATACCATTACATATTTCACAATTTTTATTCAATAATTCTATATTACTAGTTTCATCTGGAGAATTTTCTTTAACTGAAAAAGAACCCGGATTGTCTATCATTTGTCTTATTAAAGTTCCCTTTGTAGACGAACGAACTGCTCTACTCATATTTCTTGATATTAATAATGTTTCTGGACTATTGGGAACTAAATGAGGAATAACGGTTCCTTTACGATATATTTTTAACGGTCTTGCTAATCCAAATTTTTGAGGATAAAAATTAAGCGGATCTCTATTTGTAAGTGGACGAATATTACCTGCTGTTGTACCTACAGGAAAACTATTTGAACCACTGCCTTTCCAAGTAACATAATTACCGGAATTAACCCGATTATTATAACTAGACATACCTAATGGATAATATGCTGTAGACATTTGATTATATATTTATTATGTAATTTAATATACTTTATATAAATATACTTTATATAATATAATTTATATAATATATATATTTTATAATAAAATGAAGTTTAATTTTACTAAAAAAAAATGGATTAATATATTCATTATTATTTTGATCATTTTATTTTCTTATTTAATTTGTCACGAATTATATTATTTAGCATATAATTACTCTAAATCAACTATAAAAGAAGGTCTTACATTACAAACTATTATTACACAATCTACTATTGATTGTTCCAACGTAGATCTCAATTCACTATGTAATACAATTGTTACTGATATTAGTAATATTCAAATATTAGACAATAATATTAGTACTATAGGTAGTTCTGTAAATGGTTTAATAACTACTTATAATAATAATAATACAAATCAAAATTCAGACCAATCTTCTACTATAGAAACATTAAAATTATCTCCTATTAATAAATTACCATATTTTTCATGTTCAACACAAAATAATGACATATGCATAAATATTAACAATAATATAAAGAATATTAATACTATCAATACAAATATTCAATCCATTATCAATACAATTAATCAATACCCAGATGGTTCTGGGAATATGAATAGTGTTACTATACAAAATATCACTGAACAAAATAGTATTTCGCCATGTCCAAATAGTTCAAACATAGTAAATTCTACCATTTGTCAAATTGTAAATACCAACATAAATAATATTTATACATTAAGTAGTAATATAGCTAGTTTAAATAATGTAGTAACAAATTTACAAAGTGATCAAAAAAATCAAGCTAATCAAGCTAATAATGCTGGAAATAACATAGCTAGTCAAGTTGGTATTTCTCTTCAATAAATGATAAAAAAGCCAGCAAATAGTATTATTATGCAAAAATACAAAAAATACAAAAATACAAAAATATAATAAAAATTTATATATAATTTAATATATATATAAATTACTATATGTCTACATCTCAAGGACAACCATCTGGACAAGGTATATATTCTAGTGTTCCTTCTTATAAGTATTCTGATTATGTAAAATCACCAGAAAATATGGGTGCTAATAGTGATAAATCATGGGGCAATTTTCAAAAAAATTTAAGAATAGGCACAAATTACTTGACATCTTTAATGAATAATAATTTTAATACTAATAAAACTGGTCAAGCTTTAGGTATGGATTATTTATTAAATACAAATACATTATGTAGTGCTATAGATTTACCTCTTACTGTAGACGCATGCGGTAATTCAACAGGGTATCCAAAAGTTCCAAGATATACATATATACAAAATAATAATAGTAACACTGGAATCATTGGAAGTATGATTTCAGATATTGAAAAAGGTTTTAACCCTAACAATTTAGAATTAGCATTTACACCTTCTATTGATTGTCAAAAAGTTTCATTATATACATTAGATAAAAATCATAATGTTGGTATTGGAAGAGCATGGGTCGCTACAAAAGAAATTAAAGGTATTGGTCCATGCAATTTCAGTGCTCATACAAATCCCATAACAGGAGAGAAATGCAGTGAACCGTTTGAAAATTATAGTGATTCACAATATGATAAATATATGATATATTCTAATAAAAAAAAAGAAAAAGATGTAATTGAATCTGTTTATTTAACTGGATTAATGGTTTTTGGATTGTATTTAGTTTATTGTTTTATGAAAAAAACTAAGTAAAATTTATTTATTATATTGCCAAACCGGATATGGTGTTTGTCCATATATACCATGTGGATCAGCTGTTCTAATACCTGAAATAGGTTGAGCATTATTTGCTAATGTAGAGTAATCCGGACTTTTTAAACCACCGCAATCGCCGTAATCACTGCAACCACCTTTCAGAATATATTTTCTGTGTTTTTTTGTTGTTTTTGATTTTCTTGATTTTCTTGATTTTCTTGATTTTTTGTTTTTATTTTTAGTATGTTTCTTTCTTCTACCACCTTTTGATTGGTTTCTATATTCATTAACTGCGTTTTTTATATAGTCTGGTTTGGTTGATTTGTTTGACTTACTTCTTGACGTATTAGGTTGTGAATTATCTGGTGTATTAGGTTGTGTATTAGGTGGTGTATGTGGTTCTGGATTAACTGGTAGTGATGAGACAATACCATCATTCGCGGTTGCGTTATGAAGACTGACTTTAGCAGAATTTCCTAATTTAGATAACGTGTTACTAGTATTATCCCAACTGTCTTTTAAAAAATTACTTACACTATTCAAAGCGTTAGTAGTTGCACCCTGAACATCGCCAGTTGTATCTTTTACTACTGAATTTACACCATTAGATAGATCAGAAACACTTTCAGTAGTTTGTTTGGTCGCGTCTGTAACTACATTGGTTGCGGTTTTTGCAATATTTTCGATTTTTCCTTTAATATTATTATCTACACCATTATTACCACCAAATTGAGTATTACTATTTTTATAAACATCAAATTTAATATCTTTATTAAGATGTTCAGTAATTTTGTTGCCGATATTATTTACATTGTTAAGTTCATCAAACCTTTTTTTTACTTTTTCCGTAGTATTTGTAACATTTGCTTCAGTATCATCTCCTCCCCAATTTAATAACGAATGTCCACATCCGCATTTTGATTTGTTGTTTCGTTTGTGATTTCTTCTAGATTTTATTGCATTCTTTACATTCTTTACATTCTTTTTTGATCGCATTTTATAATTAATGAATTGTACCTTTAATTATAATATAATAAGAAATTAATTAATTTATGTTTGTAATAAATTTTCTAGGAAATATTTAATTTATTTTCTGCCTTTACTTACACTTTTATATAACCATAAAGCAAATAACGCGCCTAAAATTTCAACGACGCAATATGGTGCAATTGCTGATTTTGGTATTTTGCCACACATTCCCATACCAATAGCAACAGCTGGATTAAATGCACCACCAGAAATTTTACCACCAATTAATACTGCAATTGCTAAAGTAGCACCAATAGCTAAATAATTACCAGTGTATAAAACAACAAACACTAAAAGGGCTGTTCCTAAAAACTCTACTAAATACTTATTCATTTATTATATTATGATAAAATAAATAATTTATTATAGATAATTAATAATTTTGACGAACTAATGATCCCCAAGCACATACTTGACCATTTTTTAAAGAATAATTGTAAATAGATCCCTTTTTTTTAGGCGCAGTACAACCACCTGCACGAGTATAACGTAGTGCATTTTTAACATCATTTGTATTGTAATTTTTATAACTTAATGGAGCAGCATTAGGCAAACCAGTTTTTAAAGAACTTTTACCAACAGAATTTCTTTTTCGTGTAGATGTATAGAGAGAAGAACAGGTAGGTCCATTATACTTTGCATATAGCGGTTTTCCATTTGCATCTACTGGAATATAATTAAAATTTGTATTTGGGTAAAAATCATTTGTATTAATATCTTTTGGATAAACACCGTATGGATTATTTAATCTAGTCGCTGTTCTGATATATTCTCTCCTAGCATTTGAAAACTCACTAGCACCATCAGATGGATAAAACTGTGGCGGATTTGGATGTTTACCAGTTAATACACCATAACTATGATATGGAATTACACATGGATAATTAGATGTAGATAAAGGACCATATACTGGCGTAACTATTATATCATCAAATTGAGTCATTTATATGTTATTATTATATTATAAAAATATTATTATAATAACTTACCTATTATTATTTACATTCGTCTAACTCTTCTCCATGCACTTTGTGATGCCGAAGATTTATCACCGCCATATGAATAATCATTATAATTATAATTAATTGCTTTTTGTTTCATATAAGTGGTATAATCTGAACTGTCATAAACATATTTAACATTACATGCAGCAGGAGGAACACCAGTACCATCACATTTATACTGTATTGCACCAAAACGTTGTCTTAACCCAAACATACCAGGACGACTTTGAAATGTTTGACATGGTCCACCACATGTATAATCTTGTCTACATAATAAATCACCCGCATTATTTACAACACGAAACGGTGTGTTAATTGTTTTCGTTTTTTCATTATATTTATTAGCACCTTTTGTATTCCATGCATTTGTAAGCGTAAATCTAGTTTGTGCATATGAATCATTATTATCTACGTCTTGTATTGGTGGTGGAATAAAACCTTTAATTGGACCACCTAAATATGGGGATTTTGATTTTTTTAAATTAGAAAATATTAATTGTCCATAATTAGCATTATAACTTCCAGATATAGGATTAGTAAAACCGACAGAAGACATTATTTATAATTATGAATATAAAATATTATTTATGATTTATATATATATATCAGTGAATATAATTTAATTTTTCTCTATATTTATGAATTATAAATAAAAAATGGAATAAAATAAACGGATACAATTAATAAAACTACATTTGAATTTACTGTATAAGTGGCAAAATTAGAGCTTAAAATAGATGCTAAAACAATCAATGAAATACTTTCTGTTAAAGTTCGGTATGTCAAATCTTCAGAATTTACATCTAAATAATTGAATACTTTAAAAACGTTGCTTATTCTATGATAAAATAATAAATAATATAATATATTGTATGCTATTTGAACTATTACTGATAATACTGTAAATTTGTATATAGTAAATTCGTTAAATAAGATTGTATAAAAAAAACGTGTAATTACTAGTACTAACATCATTGTAATAATACTCCATACTGATAAAGTAAACGTATATTTTTCATGCCATAATTTTAATGCATCTACATTTCCAATCGTTAAATATAATGTACAATATGCTATATACATAACTGTCAATTCAGAATTTATACAACCATTCAATATTGGTAAATAATCGCCAATCTTGTAATAATTAGATATATCAGCGTACTTCATTATAGTTTTTTTTTTCGAATCACTACTGCTTGTATTTGTATTTGTATTTGTATTTGTATTTGTATTTGTGCTAGAAACATTACTCATGTTATTATCAATAAAAAATGAATATATAAGTTAAATTTAATATATAAGTTAAATCAATAAATATATTTAGTTTGTAATTATAATATCAAGTTATTTTTTTATTTTTCTAAATTATTTATATTTTATAAATGTTCTGTTATAATTCTAGGAACCACATTCATTGATTGTAATTCATGGAATATTAACTTACATGCATATGGTATTTTAACTAATGCAAAATTTGTCCTATTATCACATGTTTTACAATGATGGATTGTCGATGATAAATTGTCATTGTATGCTGATATTAACCCACATTGTTTACATATATGTACTTCATATTTATCAGATGAATAATACATTCTGTCTTGAGTAAATCTAGATGCACCATGTGAAACCATACAATCTCTTTCCATTTCTCCAAATCGTAAACCACCATCACGTGATCTACCCTCTGCTGGTTGTCTTGTTAAATTTACCATTGGACCTATAGATCTACTATGTGTCTTGTCATTTACCATGTGTTTTAATCTTTGGTAAAATACTGGACCCATAAACACACTACATTCTACTTGTTCACCTGTTAAACCATTGTATAATAATTCATTACCATGTGCCTCATAACCAACTTTTAATAATTCTTTACATATATCTTTTACTTCAAAATCACCAAAAGATGTTCCATCGCCAAACAATCCTAAAGATAATAATGTTTTTCCTAAAACTGTTTCTTTTAATTGACCAATTGTCATACGACTAGGAATTGCATGTGGATTAATAATAATGTCTGGTTTTAACCCATCTTTTGTAAATGGCATGTCTTCCTCTGGAATAATATTACCAATTGTTCCTTTTTGTCCATGTCGCGATGAAAATTTATCTCCTATTACTGGTTTTCTAACAATTCTCAATTTAACTTTTGCAAAATTATAACCATCACCATTTCTATCTATATAATTTTTATCAATATAGGTTTCTTCGTTGGTTCTATATATTTTACTTTGATCTTCGTATTTAATCACTTTTGTATGATCGTTTCTATTTTCCTTTATTGGTGTAATTTTTGCTATAATTATATCTCTATTTTCAACCAATGAATTTTCTGGAATTACACCTTTATTATTCACTTTGTTGTAATTACCAAATTTCATACCCTTTGTCTTTGCTGGATCAGGTCTACAACGGATTTCTTCGTCTCCATTAATACGCTGTTTATCTTCATCTTTTTCTGTATGATATATTGTCGCTATAAACAGCCCTCTATCGATTGAACCTTTATTAAACAATAACGAATCTTCTTGATTGTAACCTGTATGCGTCATTATAGCCACTATTACATTTGTTCCTGATGGGATTTTATTCAATTGAATCATGTTCATTACACGCGTATCTACTAATGGACGGGTTGGATAATTTAATACATATGCTGTTTTATCCATACGATTTTCGTAATTTGTTACGTAGACACCCATCGCTTGCTTTCCTTGCGCACAATTACTAGATAAGAAATTATTTCCTGCAATAAAACTATGATTTTCTGATTCAACTGTTATATCTGAAACTAAACCATCTGGCATTATTTCGGTATTAATAATTTCTATAAAATCACACTTTTGTATTTTATTATCATAAATACCAATTTTTATTTTTTTTGATATATTTTTTTCAATTGATTCTACTGTCATCCATCCCCAATTAGTCATAAATTTATGATCCGTTGTTGCAATAATAGAAGTATTTAGTATAGTTGTTATTTTTCTAATAGGATATTGATTTTTACAAATAAATTGGTTTATTACTTTTGTAGTTGAAATTGCCAATGTTTCTGGATTAAATGTTATTACCATATCACCAATATTAACATCTTTAATTTTTTTATGTGTGCCATCAGCCATTAATACTAACTCATTTATATCTAAACATTGGTAGCAATTTCTCGGGGATTGGTTGTGTTCTGGAAATGGAATACACGACGCTAATATACCAAACATTGTACTAGAATGGATTTCACAATGTGTATAATGCAATATTTTATCGGTGTTTTGTTTACTATTCACCAATTCATTATGATTTACTGATATTAACGAATAACTTTGTTCTTCTGGATCTATATATTCTAGAACACCATTTTCTAAAATGGTATTTGTAAATAAATGATCCCAATTTATTTCCTTCTTTTTCATTTTTTCTAATATAGAACGTTTTAACAACACATCATTGTTTTTAACTCGTAATAATGGTCTAGTTAAACGACCTGCATCATTACATATTCTTATTTCTTTCATTTTATAATCGAATACTATCGAGGTATAAATATTTATTATACCAGAATATTTCTTCTCTTTTAACATTTGATATAATTCTACTGGATCATTTGAAAATCCAACCCAACATCCATTTATCAATACTTTTATTTTATTAAACATATCGCGCGGTTTTATTTCCGCATTATTTATATTTGTTATATATGGTTCCACATATTCATACAATGAAAGTGAATTGGAATGAATCGTAATATGGGTCATGTAGCTCAAATTTTTTACGATTCCAACTGACTGACCTTCAGGGGTATTGTGCGCAGAAAGTCCATCTTTTAAAATAAAACGACCGCGTTTATCGTGTAGTTGCCATCCAACAAATGGACCAATTCCTACTTCCACTAATTTAAACTTACTACACATAAAAGATTTACTTCTTAAAATTTGCGTTTCATTCACTATTGGCACTAATTTTTTTCGCGGAAGAAGTGTAGGTATTTCATAAATTTTATGACCAGTAATTGACAATTCTTTATAATTACTAAATTTTTTCAACCCTGTTTTTTCATCTGTCCATTGACTTCTTCCTTCTTTTAATCCACATGAAAATCCTAAAGACATCACCAAAGTGTATGCATCTTCAACTATTCTATAATTTTTTGGCCCTTGACTAATACGTATTTCACGTCCTTCAGCACGAACTGAACCATCCGTATCTATCAATCCAGCCAATAATTTTAATCTTGTTTCTCTATCATTTGTAAGATAGTCATTTGGAATATGTTTATTATTTATAAGATTATATTTACGTAAATATTTTTTAAGTGGTGCTTCTTCTAGTCTATTACATACACCATTACAATATGCATCTTTATTTTTCTTTGAAAATACAGAGAATTCATATCTAGATCCTTTTGCTACAACCGCACCATTCTCTTCTGCCCATTTCTCCCAATACGCCAATGTTTCAAAATCGGTTTTATAATTTAATGCAAAACCAGCTCCATCGCTTAACCCATTACCTAACCACATACCTAGTAAATATGGATCCATGCCTACATCTTTTTTCTCCCAATTTATACCTTCTGTTTTAAACAACACCAATTTATTTTTTACGCTTTTATTTAAAGTTAAATATTTTTCAATAGTAATATCAATCGTATCATCATCGTCAAATCTAGATACAAATTGTTTTGCATCTTCTAAACATGCGAAATATTTTTCTTGAAATATCAAATCGTCACGATTCAAAAACTCTACACTATGAGTATAATTTCTATCTATTCTATCACAG
>Ga0114968_10000500_pt1 | contig 29498 bp, 29 predicted proteins | sample M_130807_EF_Meta_FD_87020 | JGI IMG/M metagenome (GOLD analysis project Ga0114968, IMG submission 87020) | Freshwater microbial communities from Lake Montjoie, Canada to study carbon cycling - M_130807_EF_MetaG | ecosystem: Environmental > Aquatic > Freshwater > Lake | place: Lake Montjoie... | reverse complement strand
TATTTGATACTGATGATATATTAGGCGTTGTTGTTGTATTTGATACTGATGATATATTAGGCGTTGTTGTTGTATTTGATACTAATGATATATTAGGCGTTGTTGTTGATATTGGTGGAGTTGTTGTATTTGACATATTCTTATATTAAAATATTATATATTAAAATATAATATTTATTGTTATTACACTTACCAAAAAGAAATTTGAGATGCTTTTTGTCGGAATAGTTCAAACGAAAAATCAGAGTTTGTTTTCTTTTTGAAAGGTATAAAATCAACGTAATCCATTATATATACATTGTCCTTCACTATAAATATAATTTGCTGGACATACTGGTGGACAAGGTGTATTACCAGACAGTTTAGAATTTGGATCAGGTGTTGTACTTGGTTTTTGAGTAATTAGAGATTTCAATTCTGGTGCCTGATAATCGATTTCATCATATATTAAAAGATTATGTATTAATATTTTTTGATGAATATCATAAATCCATAAAATAGTAATTCCCAATATGATAGTTATTGTAAAAGTAGTAAATCCCTCTGGTAAAATGGCATTATTGTTGATCATTATGCACAACCAGATGCAAATAATTGAAAATATGAAAATAATAACTATTTTGATATATTCAATGTATCGTTTATTATATGTATCATTGAATTTATTCCATCTATTTTCGAGTTTCAATACTTTTTCGATTGATTGTGTTTTATTGTTCAAATCATTTTCAGTATAGTTTTTTAAATTATTTATGTAACTATTCATTTTTTGGTCCTGTATTGGAAATATTATCGAATTAATTGTTTGTGGTGAAGTAATATTTGGTATATTTGGTATATTTTGTGTATTTTGTGTATCTGTATTTGGTGTATCTGTATTTGGTGTATCTGTATTTGGTGTATTTGGTGTATTTGGTGTATTTGGTGTATTTGGTGTATTTGGTGTATTTGGTGTATTTGGTGTATTTGGTGTATTTGGTGTATTTGGTGTATTTGGCGTCATTGTATTTGGCGTCATTGTATTTGGCGTCATTGTATTTGGCGTCATTGTATTTGGCTTACTTGGTGTGGTTGTATTTGGTGTATTTGGTACGGTTGTATTTGGTGGTTCTGAAGTATTCATAATATTGATAATATATAAATATAATTATTTTATTTTACACCTTTTTACATTCTAAAAGCCTACTTTTATTGATATGTATTAAGTGTTACTTTGTAACAGATTTATAGATAAAAATATATAGAATGAATTGATGTTGTATTAAAAAACTTGAAGAATTAAAATGACGGTGTTTTGCACTTATAAAATGGTAATAATATTATATTGATTTCAAAGTATTTATAAATTTAGATAATTTCAGTATTTAAGCCACTAAAAGTATTTTACTAACTAACTAACTACTTTTTGGCAAAATATCAATTACGCAATATTTGCCATCATATACATAGTTTGCTGGACATATTGGACAAGATGTTTTTTCAGGAGTATCCGATGGTCCCGGCGTTCCAGTCGGTCTGGTTGTTGCATTTACAGGTGCCTGATAATCAATTTGATCGTATACTAAAAGATTATGTATCAAAATATTTTGATAAATATAATAAATCCATGAAGTAGTAATTCCCAATATGATAGTTATTATAAAAGTTGTAAATCCCTCTGGTAAAATAAGATTATCGTCAATAATAAAACATAACCAAATGCAAATAATTGAAAATACTAAAATAACAGTAATTTTGATATATTCAATATATCGTTTATTATATGTATCATTGAATTTATTCCATCTATTTTCAACTTGTAATATTTTTTCAATTGATTTTTTTTTATTACTTAATTCACCTTTTGTATATTTAGTTATATTTTCAATATACTTCTTTATATTATTAGGAGCCGATGAAGGAAATACTATCGGTTTTGGTGTTATTCCCATATTTATATTACAGTTACAAAAATAAATTATACCAGTAAACATTCAAAATGTAGTGAAAAGCGCCATTTTACATTTACCAAAAAGAAATTTTGGACGCTTTGTTTTGCCTCCCTGAAAAATATTTTTGTCGACGACTTGTTCAAAACAAAAAATGATACAAAGTCTCATTTTTTGTTTGGACGGTGTTTATTATATATTATATATTTCAATTAACTATTTGATTTTCCAATAAATATTGATGCAATCAATAAACTAGCACATGCAAGAGAACCGAATATATACATAGTATTTTGCTGAATAATTAAATCATATGTATCATCATTTGCAATATCCAATGTCGTTTTTGCATCATCTTCCATGTATTTATTGATTTTTTTCACAAAATCATATGTTTTATTAGATTTTGGTCCTAATCCTGGTTTATTTGTTGATCCTGGTATTGTTGTATATGAAGGTATATTAGGTATATCAGGCAAATTATCAGGCAATTTTGAATTACCTGCAATAATATTATCCATTGCAATTGAATATCCAGTATTTTTATCAAAAAATCTCATAAAACTATCAATACAAAAGTCATAATCTTGAACGTTTTCGTTAGTATCATATGTGTAAATATTATTATTTTTTGGTGGTGAAGTTGTCATATATTATACAATCTATTTATAATTTAACGAAAACATAATATACTAAACAAATTGCTAAAATTACCCACAAAACAGTTGAGTATATTGTGGAATCTAACATAGTATTCATTGAATAATTTATTGAATTACTTGTCCCATTTATTTCATCTAAACCATCAGTTATACTTCTATTATAATTATTGTAATTATTCAATACATCTATAATTGAATCATAATTAGCGCCATAATATTTTGCTAGTCCCTGTTGCATAATGACCTGTAATATCACTTGCATATTGAGAATGTCTAGATAACGTTGATTCATTGTTTTTGTTGAAATATTCGGGAAATTACCTACATTTCTATCTTTGTGAAATACTGCAATAAAATCCTCAATTTGTTTCATAATATAATTATTTACTTCAACAAATGAATTGTATTTTGTAATATTATATATGTTTTCTGTATTCGAATCTATATTCGTACCATAATTAATATAAGACATCATACGAAATGTTTTTGCGGTGGGTGTAGTAGTTATATCTTCATTATTATTAATATAAGTATCATAAACCCATATATAAGACATAAAATTATATACATTCATGTGATATAATTTTATACTAATAGATTGTACTTATTAAATGGAAATATATAAGCGTATTTTAATGTATTTCTACATATACGTTGTTAACAGTAATCACTTTGACAAATTATATATAATTCCAGATGCAGCCATTATTCCTATTGATATATTCAAAATACGACCGTATTCTCGGTAATATTTATTTATTGTATCTTCGTATAATTCATCTGAACTATTATTTTGATTATTATTTACTAAATTCTGGTATATTTCTGCTTTTTTTTTGTTATCACATAAATTTTTAAAATATTCTATAATTTTTTTTATCAATGTATCAATTTGGGGTCCTGGATTATTCATCGGTATTGGTGACGGCATACTCGGATCGGTATAAACATTGATCGATGCATAATCGGGGACTGTATCAAAACTCATGGAACCTATATCTTTTATGAATAAATCGGGAGTAGTATCGATTTTATCTGATTTTTCAAGGACACATGTTGAAGGATTTTCCGACGAAGGAATATTTTTTATAAAATAACTACCATTTTCATCATACTGTATACATGAAGTATTGTAATTTATGCGTTTACTATCTCTTGAATCTATAAAAGCATGTTCATTATCACTTTGTAATTTATTACCATTTTTGTCACGATATATTGATTGATAATAAATAGTATTACTTGCTTTTTGTGAACCTGGTAATTTTATTGGTGGCATACCGTTAGGTACAGTTACATTAGGATCTGTACTGTTTGATATATCTATCAGTTTATGAAAAAATATAGTTTTTCCTGTTCTAAAATGATTCAAATTACCTGTTAAATTACTTTTATAATTATAATTACTTGGATCTTGTTGTAATATAATATCACCTATATCCTCACCCGTATTGAGAATTTCATCCATTTCATATTTATGTGTAATTCCAGAATTATCAGTAATAGTAATAATAGGATCTATGAAGTCAATTTTGGTAGCGATATCACCGCTTCCAGGACCACTTTTTTTTGTATCATTATTTAATTTACTGTGTAAATTTTTGCTTATATCATCGTACATTTTTCTATTTGTCTCATTACATTTTTCTTCCAGTATTTCATAAGGAATTGAATAATATCCACTTGGAATATCATCTATTTCTTTATTTACGTCGAAATCAATCAAATTTTGATCACCAACATAAGGGGTGTTTCCCAAAATATTTTCAATCAACCCTTTTATACCTGGATGAAATTGTGCTTTATAATAATAAAAATCATTAGGCTGGAATAAAGGAGATAATGGTTTTGGTGATGGTTTTGATGATGGTTGTAGTCCTTCGCGTTTTATTTTATTCATATAATATTTATATTATATGAATATTAATTATTTCAACTTGTTTCATTTTTTCAAAATATAGTGTATAATAAATCCAGTAGAAATAATACCTACAGAAATATTTATTATCTTCATATATTGTTCTCTATATAATTCATTTGAATCTTCATGTGATTGGTTATTTATTTGTACTACATTGTTATTTACTAATAGATTTGAATTAACCTTTTTTTGTATCAATAAAATATAATAATCGGCAATCAATTGGCATAAATAACTAATATCAGGATCATATGTTAAATATGGAGGTGAAGTAGGTTTATTGTAGTTGGATACTTTTCCATCGATTTTAATAGATTGTATTTTAGTTATGTGATTTACCAATTCAGAAGATGTATCTGAAATACAATGTGTATGTGGTTGTTTATTATCATTGAAAACTATTTCTGAAGAACATTCACAATGACATGTATTATTGCTATCAATAACTGTAGTACAATCTGGATGATAATAATGTACTTCATTACAAACACGTTTGAACCTGCATTTTGGAGTTCCACTATTTGTAGATATTTCATAACCATTGTCTGTTTCTAAAAAATCAGTTTTTGGAATATTATATTGAAAATTAATATATGAACCTTCAATGATATTGTTATTAGTATCGAGTTTCATACCTATATAACCAGCATCACCTGTTTTATTTACAAATGTGTAATTCCTATTATTTAAATCTTTAAATGTAAATTTGTTATCTCTATCAGAGAGAAATTTAATATTTGGATTAGTTATGGGTCCAGGTTTTTTCAATGGTTTTGGAGTAATCGTTTGTCGTGTCAATGGATTCGTTTTATCAGTTTCATTTCCTAAAATCTCTTCAATCGTTTTTATTAATGTCGCTTTATTCCATTCAACATTGTAATTTGCTAATGTAAATAATTTGCTTAATTCTGGATCACGCAACAATGTATTGACAACATACTCGTCATTTGTATCTGTTGTTGGAGGAGCCGTCAATGATGGTTCCTTGTAAGATCCGCTAATCATTGGGTATCCATCTAATTTTTTATAAAAATATTCGAATTTTTGATTATTCAATTTATAAATACCTTTATTGTATAAAAATAGGGTTTTATCTACTGCGAGAACTTGATTTGGTAATTGGTATTTGATTTTTTTGAAATTATCGTAAATATCTATTGACACTACTTCATCAAATGTATAGTTATAGTTTGTGTTGTCATCCGTAAACGGTAACTTTATAAAAGTTAAATTTTTGGTTTCAATAGTAGTGTCTTTATTAATGACAGTAAAAGTATACTTTTTATCAGTTGTTAATTTTGATGATTCATCAGTTGGATTTTTAATATATTGTTGTCCACTAGAATTTTCTGTTATATTAGTTACATTTGTAAAATTAAAAATATTATATTTCTCATCAATAAAATAATATGACATTTCTGGAATATTGTTATATATAACAGCAACCAAAAAAAATGCGCACACATATAATATTTCATTTATGTAACTCAAATGCAAACACGATAATACAATGAAATCATTGCTGTAGGACTTTTGCGCTCTAATTTTACAATTTGACCGGGTCTTATTCCGATTGCCATCGCTTGTGGATCAAATCGCGATATTTCCGGCAAATTTTTGACATTTGTCAAATTATATTTCTTGAAAAGCTGTTCTTGTTCATCTGGTTTCAACACTTTCGCCGGAGGAACCAATTCATGTTTCAATATATTGAATTGCAACCTGGCAATATTGTAAGGTATGATGAAATAACCTTCTCTATCGAAAATATATTTGACTTTCTCCAAAACAGTTTGGTTAGGTTCATTGTCCATTACCAAAATAATATGGTCTTTCTTTTTATCCTTCAATACCGTCTCAATTTCAAATAAATCTTCGACCAATCTTTCTAAAGTGTCTGCGCTCCATTTTTTCACATAATTCACATAGACGAAAGAATCGTCTTCATCACGGTGCAAAATCATATCCAATTGCGAATTCGAATACATTGCATCTACTTCATTGATACTGAAATTTTCGTAATCGGCGACATTGTATTTTTGCTCTTGCAACAATTCGAGCATATTTTTTCTCGATTTATATATTTGTAGTACGCGATTGGACATGTATAGTCTTTTGATATATATGTTCAATATATTTAAACCTTTTATTATCAATTTTTTGTAAAGGGTTTGTGTTTTGTGTTTTGTGTTTTGTGTTTTGTGTTTTGTGTTTTGTCTTTTACATGATTTTTCGGATTTTCAAAAAATCGAAAAATGAATTCGAAGTCACTTCACCTCCAGATTCCTTTTTTTCTTCTGGTTCTGATTCTGATTCTGTCTCTTTGAATTGAATCTTTTTATTAGGTATATTAGATGTTTCTGTAGCGACCGTTTTACTCGGTTCTCTAATATTATTTGTATTATTTTCACGAAAAAGAGAACCTCCGTTCATTTGCCCATCTTTTCCTTCGCCAGTAGTATTATTGTCTCCTACAACAAAAGTAGGATTTATTTGAATACCACCTGGCGGGATTCCATACATATTCGGCTGCAAAGTACCAACAGATATTCCGTTTGTTGGCATCATCATCGTCGTCGTCGGGTCACTACCATACGTGTCACTACCATACATCATATCATATTCTGTAGGCACTTTCATTCGAGGGTCGATATATGTCGCGTGATATATTTGATCGGGTTCTACTATTTTTATTGTGTCTTCGTCATTTTGTGGTGACAGGTTCTCCAATGTTATAAATCTATTTCTCTTTTCTTTGATTCGCCATTTTTTATTTGTTTCGCCTCTTATTTGAACAATATCGTTTTCTTTGAACATGTCGTCGTCGTCCACAACTCCGCCTACTATAGCTGGCTTATACGCAGGAGAGCCTTGTGTAGGAGAGCCTTGTGCAGGAGAGCCTTGTGCATACGCAGGAGAGCCTTCGCCTTGTATTGGCGACGATTGTAATGGTGTGCCGGGTGAATATGCTGTCGAAATCGAGCTTTCAGGAGCAGGCGATACTGGACCAACTTCAGGACCAGGTCTAGGCCCAGGACTTCCTTCCGGTGTATTGGGATTATATTCCACATTAACAGGCAATTCGCGTTTCATTTTCTCTTGTTGTTCCATTTTCAACATACGATTGATATCGAATGTAATATCGCGCAAATTTCTGACAGACTCTTTTGAAAGTTTGTCAATGTTCCTAGAAAACGTAAGGTTCTCTAGCTGTCCAATATTTTCTTCTGTTAGTATTCTCATTGTAATATTCATACATTGCAACTCTTGTATAAGCAATTTGAGCGAATAAGGAATACAAACAATACTGAATGACCTGCCGAATTTCGTTATATTGATTACGCGCATTTTCTCCGAATCATTGAGAGAACCCGTGTATTTGATAGGACCATCTGCCATTGGACTCATGAACAAATTACGCGAAGAATTGTATATGGAAATCATGCCCGTTTTATTACAGACAGCCATATAATATTTGTCGCCGCGTTCCATCATGGATTCCGTCAAAAAATTGGTGGCGCCATGTGATATGACTGCGTCACGTTCCATTTCGCCAATACGCAAGCCGCCATCATTTGCACGGCCGCCCACTGTCTGTCTCGTCAGTGCCGTTCGCGGTCCAGTTGTCCTGTAGTTCACCTTGTCTTTCACCATATGTTTCAAACGCATATAATAAGTGGGGCCAATGAAAATCTGGCTGTCGATTTGCTCCCCAGTCATTCCATTGTACATGATTTGATTTCCCGATGAATGGTATCCAAGGTCGGTCAATAATTCACCGAATTTGCCAATGTTTTCTTTGCTGTTATTGGTGAAGGCAGTGCAATCCGCGAATCCGCCTTTCAGCGCCACTGCTTTTGCCGAAATACATTCGACCAATTGACCAATAGTCATACGTGTAGGCAATGCATGTGGATTAATAATAATATCTGGCCGCAATCCTTCGTTAGTAAATGGCATATCGGCCTCGGGAATAATCATGCCTACAGTGCCTTTTTGTCCCGCACGCGATGCCATTTTATCGCCTAATGCAGGGATACGTATTTCGCGTACGCGGACTTTGGCAATACGTTGTCCTTCTTCGCCTTCTGTGATAAATGTTTTGTCCACAATTCCGAGCTGACCTTTTTTCGAATTCACAGATTCATCGAACCTTTCAACGCCGCCATTCAATCCAGACGTCATACCAATAAGCGCAATTTTGTCGTGGATTTCAGTGCCCTCTTTTACAAGTCCGTATTGGTCCAACTTATCGTATTCAAATCCCAGTCTTTTTCCGTTCAATTGCGTGCCATTTGTTATCAAGTTCTCTATATTTGCAAATATTTTTTCACTTGTTGCTTCACCATTCTCCGATTTCCCTTTTTCTTCATGTGTTTCATAGGTAGAATAATAAGTTGTGTGAAAAAGGCCGCGTTTCAATGCGCCTTCATTAATCAAGACCGCGTCTTCTACATTGTACCCTGTGTAACACATGATTGCCACAATTGCATTGACACCATACGGATTGCCTTCGTGATTCACATATTCCAAATATCGCGATTTCACAAGAGGCGTCTGACCACTATTGAGAATCACTGCCGCTTTGTCCATTCGCACCTGATGATTCGTGTGATACATGGACACTGCCTGTTTGGTTTGCCCACAGGAAAAATTATTACGTGTAGCCGGATTATTCTCCAAATAATTGACCATGTTGCAAAGCATGCTGAACAAAAAAGATTCGTGAATTTCCATGTGCGTGTATCGATTGTTTACTGCAGAAGCAGAAGCAGAAGCAGAAGCACTATCCGACACAAAATTATTATTTACGGCGACAAGCATAGTTTCGCTTTCACTTGCATCTACATATTCGACAATACATTTGTCTTTGATGAATCGGTCGAATTTCGCCGGGTTCTTTTCATTACTAGTACCAACATATAATTCGCTCAATTCGTATATTTGCATCCTATCTATGCGAAAATTTTCGTCCAATTTGGCATTAAGACCACTTATCAATTCGTTCCAACTGATTTTTTTAGTGTCGTCTTTCAATGTATCCAAGAATTTGTCATTTTTAAAAGAGAACCTCTTCAACTCTTTGTCGTAATAAAAAATAGGACGCGATAATCGGCCTTCGTCGCAATATATGTAAATCGTATTTTGCGATATTTCAAAAGACACGCTCATATAAATGGGCAACAATGCATTGCGTCTATACAACTTGATTTTATCCACCGACGAAATCGGGTTTTCCACGACACCTGCCCACAATCCATTGACAATGACTTTCGTCAATCTAGCCAATGATCTGTGTGGGCACTCTTCCAAAATACGCATCCTGATATTTTCGCGCAACCATTTCACCACAGGTTCTCTCGATATGCCTTTTGTTATATAAGTACAAACACTCAAATGTTTATGCAACCCAATATTCGATCCATCAGGCGAATCAATCGGGTCGAAAAAACCCCATTGTGATGCATGGAGAACACGTGGCCCCACTAATTTAACACCCGAATCCAAATTCAGCACTGTTTTCCGCAAATGATTCATCATACTGAAATACGAGAGCCGGTTCAAATCTTGTACAGCGCCAATACGTTTCGTGTGAGTATATGCGCCCCAATTTCCCTTGAATGCTTTCCTGAATCCCACATCAACTTCGCGGTTCTCTTTGAATACTTCTTCGTAATTTTGCATAATAAGAGCGTCTAAATTGTCTTCGTATATGCCTTTGCTATAATTGAGTTTATAATCGAATGCCAGACGCACAGCATTTTGCTGTTTTTTGAAATATTCGCGGAATAATTCGCTAATTAAAACGCCGGTTGTATCAATACGTTTGTATTTATAATTATCACGATTCGTCTCGTTCTCTATACCTTCACTCACGTTGATTAGGCGGAAAACCATGTATCCCAAATAATACGCTTTCTGAATATAATTCGTTTCGCCAATATGCGGCAGAAAAAAATCGCACAAAATTTCGTGGGCATATGTAATGGTTTTGTGTTTCGTCAAAATGGCAATGAAACGCAGAGCCGCAATTTGCGACATTATACCGCCAGCTTCGTGTATAGACGGCGCAAATACATCGAGCAAATCACTGTATTTATCCAAATCATGCAAACACATGGTGATAATTTCCTTGTCCGATAAAATACCGAGTGCGCGAAAAACAATGAAAAGCGGTACAGGCTTTCGCACATTCGGTATGTTGACAACAATGTTTCTGTTGGTATGTGTTGCATTTTGCGCTACTATTTTCACTGAAAGTGTGCGTACAGGTTTAGACAGGTTTTCCGATACAGAACGAATATCCGCGGAATAAAGGAAGTGGTCGTCGCTCGATTTTCTTATAGAAAGCATATTATCTGCAAATTTTTCTTGAGGAATAACTGCCTTTTCTTTGCCGTCAATAATGAAATATCCACCGGGGTCATTATGACATTCGCCCATTTGAAATTTCACTTCTTTTGGTAATCCCGCTAGAATACAGAAATCACTTTGAACCATGATTGGAAATTTACCCAAATAAACGTTCTTTATAGTTTTTGTTATTACTTGTGTTCTATGATCGGATGATTTTTTAGATGGCATCAATGATTTTTCAGTCAATTCACGTATAAGTGCCTGTTCATTCGGTGTAATTTTTTGTTTTCCTACCGCTTTTTTTGCTTTATTTGTCTTGGCGCCTCCTCCCATTATTCTTTCATTCGTAGTTGTCTCTTTTGTAGTCATTTCATTTGTACTCATTTCATGTTTTGGAACTATAATGTCCTCGTCGTCAGATGATGAACCATCATCTTCTCCATATTCGCGATTACGACCGCCCAATATTTCTTCAATACCAACAGGTTCTAATGCTTCGCCTTCGCGCAAAATGCGTACAAATTCGACTTCTACATCATAATGCACCGTCATTCCATATGTCATATTACGTAATCGCGCTTCATTTGGAAACATGTAATGCGACCTATCATCATCGTGTATCACTGGTTTCCCAATATATACTTTAGTGCCGTCTTTTCCGCCCATGTACAAATTGCATTTGCATATATAATCGTCAAAATTGGCATCATATTGCGAAAAAATACGAACCGGATTTTTGTCTCGAAACACTTGATAAATACCGTTCTGGAAAAAATCGTTATATGAATCAATATGATGTCTTACTAAACATTGCGGATTATCTTGGAAATACGTTTCAATAATTTTCCATGCATGCATATTATTATTATCTTCTTCTGCAGACATAAATATATATAGTCCATAGGAATAATTTATATATATTTTACTAGCTCTCTTAATTTCTTTTGTTTTTATATATCCCACAAATGGATTTATTCTCTCCTCTTCCAAAAGACTATTGTCTCTACTTTTATTATCTTTCGGTATTTGGGTTTGTCTTGTTTGTTTTCTCAATGATTGCTTTTGGATTAACCATTATTCAAAAAAAAAAGGGCTATGATTTCTTTTTAAAAGCCGTAATGGTTGCTTTAGGATATTTCATTTTCTATTTCCAAAATAGATTACTTTATTCGATGTGTATCGGCGGCGGAGGAGGACCTCTCCCCACAAGATAATTTCACGTGCTATTATATATATGAATTACTTTGCCCCTTTAAATAATGTTAGCAACTGCAATTTCTTTTATGCATTTTCAATAATTTGGTTCGTTTTATTAATAATTTACGTCATGTTTTTTTCATGGGCTCTTTACAAAGTAAAGAAAAATCATATGTATATTACTGGTAGTGCATTTTTTACGGTAATTATGGCGTTTATTATGTATTATCAATATCGACTTTTTTACAGTATGTGTACAAAAACTTTGAAATAATCTTGCGCGTTTATTGCGTTTATTTACAATGACTTCATTTAGGATCGTATAATATAAAATAATATATGTCGACACAAAACCTTGACATTTTATATTATAGTAACCATTGTCCAAATTGTAAGAAAATATTGGATTATATTTCTAAAAATGGGCTTATTGATCAATTGAATTGCATTTGTATAGATAAGAGAACCACGGATGCCAACACTGGTCAAATATATGTACAACGTGACAATGGCAAATTTATCATGATTCCGCCCAATGTACATGCTGTACCTGCACTTCTGATTGCTAAACAAAATTACAAGACGATATATGCAGGTGACATTGTGACATATTTAGAACCAGTTGTAAGTGCCAAAATATCGCGTGCAACTTATTCGAATGGAGAACCAATGGCCATGTCATTATTGAATAGTTCTGATGTTTCTTCAGATAAATATACATATTATAACGGGCGGATAAGTGATACAATGTCCAATTATTCAATATCGAATCATATGGAACAAATGCGGATACCTACACCGGCGGAAAGTTACAAGTCGAATAAAATGGTGCCGGATGAAGGTATGCAATTGATGGACACGTTGCAGCAAGAGCGGAATTTGGATATGAATAAATCGGGGCAACAGACGCCTTTTGGTTTTTGAAGCGGGCGGAGCCGAGCGACATATAAAGACATAACGGAGCCGAGCGACATATAAAGACATAGCGGAGCCGAGCGACATATAAAGACATAGCGGAGCCGAGCCGAGGGACTGAGCGACATATGAAAGCGGTAATGAAAGCGGTTGTGAAAGCGAAAGTACCAACAGAAAAAATTGAATTGAAAAATAAAATAATATAGACTTATACACTATATTATTTATAAATGGCAGATTTTGAAAATGCAGCAGAATTGAGTGATTCGGAGATTGAGTCGTCTGATACAGATAGCGAAAGTTCTGTTGGTATTAATCGCAAACAACCGAAGAAAGTGATGATTGCTGGCGATCCAGATGATGATGACGAACCCGAAATGAGTGATATAGAAGATGATTCGGATAAAGAAGATGCCGAAGAAGAAGGTATTGAGGAAATGGATGAAGATGGTTCAATTGCCATAGAAAAAGCGCAACAACATTTTCCCGAAATAGAAGATGAAGACGAAGAAGACGAAGAAGACGAAGATTATTTGAAAAAATTCGATGAATCGTTGCAGCAAAATATAATCAGCGATCATCATCCAGAAATGCAAATACATAATTATGAAGAAATTGAGGCATTGTGCACAATTGTTCGCGATGAAAAGGGGAATATTTTGGATCCTTTTCATAGGACATTGCCGATTATAACGCGTTATGAACGCGCACGTGTTTTAGGAGAACGCGCAAAACAAATCGATGCAGGTGCGCCCATTTTTGTGAAAGTAGATGAGTCTATGATTGATGGATATTTGATTTCATTGAAAGAATTTGAGTCGAAGAAAATCCCGTTTATTGTGCAACGACCACTGCCTAATGGTGCATGTGAATATTGGAGATTGAGTGATTTAGAAATTTTGTAAAAACATTATCAAAAGTACTAACAATATGTGTTATTTTCTATGTATTATTTATATATAAATGTCAAAAAATAAAATGAGAAAAACACAAAAGAAAAAAAGAACAAAAAAAGGAGGAGAAAGAGAAATAAATTTGAATGCGTTACATAGAATGATTGATAAAGCATTCAAAGAAGCATTTGAGTATGTAGGTATACCTGATGATGAATATTATGATGAACAATTATCACAGTTCAAAGATTTTTTATTTAAGAATGAAAGAATTTCAGAAATTCAAAAATATTTCAAAATATATATTTACGTATTTCCACATGAAAAAAACACTCTATCAGATGTATTGAAAGATTTGGCTATAAGATTCATATCTGGTAAATCAATGATAATTAAATATGGTGCGAATGTTGGAAGAACACGTTTTGTTCCTCGAAGTAGAACGACTCGAAGTAGAACGACTCGAAGTAGAACGATTCGAAATAACACGACTCCACGTAACAGTCCGGGAAATAGTCCATTACCAATTTCTGTTAGTCAATCAGCAAATCAACCTAATCCTCATCCGTAAATCTTTATCATATTTAACCACGCCAATTTTTACCACAATTCAAACAACTTACAAAGATTGTTGCAGGTTCATCTGCACTACGCGTCTGTAATTCGTAATAAGTGCATTTCTTTGACTTGCATTTCTTGCATGTATACATATCCGTCGAAGCTTCAATGTTCGTATTGTATTTTGACGCATCGCGTTTGATTTTTTGGTCAATCAATGTCTGCCACTGTTCTTGATTCATTTCTTGGTGAGTCATGAAAGCCAAATGTTGCGGCACTATATCGCCATTCTGGAGTTTTGTCAAAAGATCCGGCACATTTTTCAAATTATTGTATACAGTTCTCAAACGGTCGGTATACAAATGCACGAAATTGGGATTGTCCCACTTCTTTATAATCTTTTTGGTATTTCCTTCCTTAATCGCATAATTATATATACCTTTTTCAATATTTGTCGCTGCAATTTCATAATCGGTTTCATTATTATTTTCCAACATAATTTGCAACTTTATCGCAATATTTTTCCTGAAGTTGACGGGATTCTTGCAAATCGATTCTTCCATAGTTTTACAATCCATTGTTTGATGTTTTATATCGAATAAATGTATTTATATTTATTCAATTTTTCAATTATTCCATTTTTCAATCAATTATTGTTCAAATTATAAAAATATATAGAGAATCATAATATATTTTACATACACAAATGAGTCGTGCCATTGCTTCCGCCAGACAACGTCGTGCAGGTATTCAAGAACCTCCTCCAGTACAACAACAACAACAGCAAATTCAACCACAAGGTCTCACACTTCCGCAAGTTATTTCGGTAGTAGATACTCGTCTTATTAAACTCGAAAAATTTATGAATGAAATGCAATCACAACCACAACAATCGCAAACTGATTTGCCACAAAATATTAATTATCAATCCAGCAATAGTGAATCTAGTCAGTCCACCATTTCTCAACCTTTGATTGAAGAGTTTCAAAATAGATTTGATCTATTGGCACAAGAAATAATGAATCTGAAAGATATTGTTATGAAATTGCAGTCTTATACTATGGATGTCAATAAAATACTTTTGGAAGAGAGAACCGCGCCTGCACCCTCCAATGGACTATTTACAATGGAATTACAGACTTTCGATGATGATGTTACTGATGGTATTGAAGAAATTGTTGATTCATATATTCGAGACGCTGAATAAATATATGTGTCTTTCAATGTAAAGGGTTTAAAAATTTCACATTTTTATATTACAAAAAATGACTGAAACAACAAATATAATACATGAAATGCAGGAAATGCAAACCGGATTATACAATGAATCTGGAGGCAAAAACATTTTTTTCAAGAAAACGCAAAAATTGGATATTGCAAAAACTATTAGCGAAAAATTCGATTTACAAGAAATAATTGATAAATGTATTTATATTTTACCTACTAAAATGAATGAAATATACATTGATTACACTATATTGAAATTATTCATTCATGATGACATACATGAAAAAATAATCGATTATCTGTTGGTACTTTACAGTGAATGTATTACAAAATATGGGACATTTACACTGAATATTAATTTGGATGGATTCACGATTTCTGCTGCAGAAAGACACAAAAATGCGGTGAAATTATTTTCACAAAAATGTTTGAATACAAAAGAATTCAGATATGGAGAACTGAATGAAAAAATTCGTATTTTAAATGCTCCTTCTATTATGGATACACTTGTTCAAATGTTCAAGCCATTTTTTGCGAAAGATCTTGTGCATCGTATAGAATTATACAAAAAAAATGAATCTGTTAATATTATTAAACAATTGGGAATTATATAATGGTGAAATTGAATAAATAATAATAAATATATTTTTGATTTTATAAATAAATTCAAAAATCAAATTCGCAAAAATCAAATTACACTTTCAACATCTTTGAAAAACATCAATAGAATAATGAATGTAATATTTCGATAAGTATTATAAAACTTTTTGTACCTATCAAGCTTTTTCAGTTTATCATATTGCTGTTTTTCACCCGTTGTATATTTGAACTGTCCGTATAAATATGTTGCAAAAAGCGAGATTGTCAAAAAGTCATTTTGATGATGATGATATGGCAATATTGACGAAAATTCGATTACTAAACGCTCCGTCGATATTTCGCTTCTCACATTATTGAATATATTGGAAACCATTGCTTTTCTAGCGAGTAATGAATTCAAATTATTTGTTGGTATTAATGCCAAGACATTGTTCATCATATTCATCATAATAAAAGCCATCATGTAGTTCATATTGTTTCTCGTCATATTGTTTCTTGTCATATTGTTTCTCTTCTGTATTATTATTTTATTTTTATTTTTATATTAAAAATAAATATCAATTTTTAGCATTTGTATTTTATTTATCGCAATTATATATATATATATATATGAAAATTCCCATTCGTTATTTCCCGAAATCACTCAAAAAAAGCGACAGAAAAAAACAATTGTCGGAAATCAAAAAATCGCGGAAAATGTACAAACAACACAAATATTACACGCGCAAAAATGTCAAATCTTTTGTAAGTAAGCCTTCTAAACATATCGCAAATGCACAAAGAATATATGGAGTAGAAAAAATAAGACCAACTAGAGAACTTGCGCAGAAAAGTGGATGTTCTCTTTCGGCATTGAGAAAAATCGTCAATAAAGGTCAAGGCGCCTTTTATTCGTCTGGTTCTCGTCCTAACCAAACTGCACAGTCTTGGGGTAATGCCAGATTGGCCAGTTCACTCACTGGAGGAAAAGCAGCGGCAGTGGATTTCGCAATCATTGAAGAAGGATGCGATCATAGTAAAAAAGCGTATCGTTTAGCAAAAACTGCCAAAAGAAAATAAAATATTATAAATATAAATTACACAATGGATACAGATTTGAAAATAATTCGCAAATTTATAGCAAGATTTCAAAAAAAATATAAGAGAACCTTTTCAAAAGAATCGCGAGTTTTTATCAATAAAATGTTTTATTACTTGAAACAAGGCCAAGAATCTTACGCAAAAACGACAATCAAGTCCGAGACATTGAAGCAAGTACCAACAGGTGAATATTATCATTTGTTGGAACCGTCTGTCAAAGGTGCGATTGAGAACCAGCTTACAACCTTTCATAAAATGAGTTTTTCTGTTGGTAATCGGCGGCATTTTGATGTATACATGAGCCATGATGGTTCTAGAAAATGGAGTGAAAAATGGATTCAATATATTTACATGTGGCTACATATTGCCGACCATTTTGCAGTGCCTTCTTGTTCAACCAAATTGTCCATTTATCTTTATTATACTGACTTGAAAAAAATATTGCCTGATAATGACGGGCAAGTCATAGAAGCTGATCATGCCAACACGGCATTCACATTTGCATGTAATTTGCCGGGTAAAACTGGTCAAAATGAATTATATGTATATCGATTGGAAGAATGGTTCAAAGTATTTGTCCATGAAACGATTCATAGTTTTGGTATTGATTTTGCTGCGATGAATCAGACAGAGATTCAGTCGCGTATTTGTTCGCAGGATATTTATAAAGTGCCGTGCAATGATTTGCGATTTTATGAGAGTTATACCGAGACGTGGGCGGAATTGATTCAATCAATGTTTGCAGTATTTATAGAGGACCAACGTGATGAAGATGGCGATGACGACGATGGCGATGATAAACTTGTTTTGAGATTGGAGGAATATGTTGGATATGAGGCGGCATTTTCGGCGTTTCAATGCACTAAAGTACTCGATCATTTCGGACTTTCTTACAGCGATTTATTCAATGGTGCTGCATCGCAATACAAGGAAAGTACACCTGTATTTGCATATTATGTCATTAAATCTGTGTTTATGAATTATGCGGATGAATATATTCGATGGACAATGGAGAATAATAAAGGTTCTCTTCAATTCAAAAAAACGGCGACGAATGTAAATAAACTGGCCGATTTATTGAAAACCTTTTGCATGAAGAATGAATATTTGGCGAAAATGGACGAAATGGATGAAATAATGGACGGGGTTTTGGATAATGTCTTGTTGGGAGAAACAATGAGAATGTCTTGTGTTTCTTTTACTTAAATATTCTTAAATATTTCGATTTTTATTTATAATTTCAAATCTCATTTTTGATTTGGAGAACTAAACTCGCCTGGAAAAATAATTTTGGGTACCAAAATTATTTTTGTCTATATAATTAATATAATTAATAAGAATCTAGTTTTGAATCTAGTTTTGAATCTAGTGCATTTTCATTTTGTAAATCATCATAAGTCAAATCAAATTCATTAATTAAAAATATCAAAGAAAAACTAATAATTATAAAAAATACAAATAAAAACCATGAAATACTTTTATAATTTTTAGTACATAAATAATTTAGGAGCCATGTGAAAGATATTAAGTATACAATATCAAGTAAAACATTAGTGATAATAATTTTTTTGAAATAAAAATATGACCACAAAATGAAAATAACATAACAAATAAAATATAAAATAGATGGCAAACACATATTAAACATTCAATATATATACGATATACATATATTAAAAATTCAATATTACAAAGTAACAGTTACCTAATTATATTCTAATATGCCGACCCTTGCGGTCGGCGTTTAGAATGTAAAAAGGTGTAAAAAAAATAAACCTAACTATTATTAAACTACCTAACTAACTACCTAACTGTATACTCTAACTATATAGTCTAACTATACTACTAAAAGCAATATTTTTATGTTGGCGCTTGGCGCTTTATTCAATCAAACTTCAAACATAATATTCTTTCATTCTTTCAATTCGTTCTCGTAAATATCGATCAAATACTCCAAAGATTTGAATTTACAAGAACCCGCCGAATATTCATCTACAAATCTCGCTACCTTTCCGCTTCTGTCTCCGTGTCCAGGCTTTCTCATAGATCTCTTCAGCGACACTCGTTCCGACTTGATTCCGATTCTGAAAATCTCTGTTGGAACTTCTTCTTGTTCTTGTTCTCTCTCTGACAAAACAAATGCGAGTCTTGCCGTCTTTTTGCGCGAATTCTTGCCGCCGCGATTCTTGGATTCAAGTGCCAACAGTGTCGATTGCTTTGCTGCCACCTCCATCTTCATTGCTTGCTTCTTTTCTTTATCGATTTTCTGCGCATTTACCTTCTTCGCCTTCGTATTCGTCTTGTTAGACGAATTCGCAGAATATCTGCTTTCGAATGATTCGTATTCTGATGCTTGTTTCTCTGCAATGTCAAGGATTCGATTGTTATTGATTGACATGTTCATTTGCTTTGTTGTTGTTGTTGTTGTTGTGTATGTGAATTAATCATCGATAAAAAAAGTACGTCAATTTTTATTCTTCGCGCAAAAGTTTGCGCACTTTCATCAATATATGGTCCGTTTCCATTTCACGTTTTGGCACATATTTCATCAACTTTGCGTCAATTGTTGAAAGCAATATTTTCTTCAAATCTTCATTTTGCGAAAATTTCGCGTAAATGGCTTTTTCCCTTTCTTCGCGATATCTGCCACCATAAAAATCCGAATCCACTTTGATATTCACTGGTCGCAATTGTGTGTCCCTGTAAGCCCCCGTTTTAGACCCGGCAATACGCGCCATCTCCACATCTTTCGATATGTCCGGATTCCCTTCCAAACTAAAAGACTTGTAAAATTCCGGATGCATTTTCCTGAATTTCGACGCCTGATAATAATGTTCAACAGAATACCAACGTAATCCATCCAATTTGAACTCGGCAGGCCAATCATCGTCCAATTTCTTGCGCCATTCCCGGTTTTTACTCAAATACAAACCCGCATATTTATTATATTTTTCTGTTGGCATTTTTTCATGAGATCCTTTTCCAGGCGCAACACCATCCGCAGATTTATTATAATAAACGAATACTACTTTTGAATCGTAAGCTCCTCCTCCATATACCGAGTTGTCCACGTCCACGTCATCTGATTCATCCATTCCTCCTACCGATATTCCTAATTTTGCTTGGAAATTGCGAAATGCACTAATCTCATTGTATATACTCATACCTTCCATACATTTTATTACAATCATAATTTTCACATCATATGGAATTTCAGGAAATGTGAATACATATTTATTTTTGTAAGTAATCAATCTATAATGACTACCACTATGTTCAGCCATTATATAAAATTTAGGTTCAATTGGTTCTCCAGTTGTACAAACAAATACTGTATCTCTTTTTTCTTTATCCTCCTCTTTATTTTTCCTGTAATTTTTTGGATCTTCTAAAATCCGATTCAAATCGCCAGCTTTGTAATTGTATTCTGCAAACACAATTGTTTTGAAATTCAATTCCTTTTCCAATACGGCAATTACACGTTCGTCTGCCCAAAAACTCGATGTTTTCATATATTCGCGTAAATCGTCCAATGATTTGATATTTTCCATGAATTTGAAATTACCCATTAAATCTGCATATCCATGTGTAAGAAATTCATTGATTTCACTGTACTTTTTAGCATTTTCCTCTATTTTCAATTCTATTGCTTTTATTTGATCTTTATTTTCAGCAGTTTTTTGAATTTTTGCAAGAAGTTTTTTCAATTCATTCGTGTCACTTCGCAAAGTTTTCATTTCATCTTCGTTTTCTATTTTTCCTTTCAAAAGATCCGTATATTGACTGTTATAAAAAGAATACAATTCTTCATCTGCACTATTTGCAGCAACTGCACGTAATTTTGCAATGGTTGTCACATATCCGATTTGCAAGAAAGCAATGCGAATAGTGTCAAAATAACAATCGCCGCTGTCATCTGTAACTACGACATCGTAATTGTTGTTTTTCATGAAATTCGATACCCAATAATTCTTCGAAGACGGTTTGAATTTTTTCTTCATTTGCAACGACTCCTCTTTGTTTTCTTCTACCAGTATAGCAGGCACTTTTATAGTAGGATCGCGTTCAAAGACACCGTATTTGAGAACCTCGCGGGATTTCATCGCAGATTCCGACATTTTACCAACAGGAATATTCAATTCGAGTGGATCATCGGGATTGGGTAACTCCTCCGCAGTTGAAGATTTTCTGTTGGCACTCGAATAAATATGTTCCATTTGTGCTATGTCTGATTTTGCAACTGCAAATGTAGAGTTTTCGAAAAAATCGCGGTCTGCATATGGATACAATAAAATGTCAAATAATCGTTTGGGATCAATGTCGCCGTCTTTGTCTAAAAATGTTCTCTTTCTTTCTTTTTGCGATTTTTCATCGGATTCAAATTCATATACGCCGATTTGTTTGAATATTGATGGATCGTCTTTTATATTTGTAACTAGATATACCGGAAAAAAATAAGTGTTTTTTTTCGTATCTAATTTACGTTCATTACCTAACGCAATAACATATTCTTTGTCGTAAAAATCGATGGAATAAAGAGGAGCGTCTAATCCGACATCTTCTTCTTCCAAATCTTCGTTTACGTTATAAAATGCGAGACGATTCATTTTTGTATATAAAATAAACAGAGAGACTTTTATGCTTTTTATACATACAATGTTTTCATATTTTATCTATTCATTTGTCCATTTATTCATTCGTCCATTCATTCGTTCATTCATTCGTCCATTACACTATTCTCTTATATGTAAATGATATATATCAGGATTTTTTTCAAAATCGTAACAAAACGTATATATAACTTTATCATTTTCTAAATCAACAGCCAAAGATGTATTTGTCTCTTCAAGAATTATGTTATTGTATATGTGATAATCTATCATTATCATGTATACATGATCAAATATTTTTTGCACAATCCGCGGAATTCTATTCAATAATTTATATCTTTCATCGTTTTTACTGATTTGATTCATGTATTTTCCGTTTCTATATTTTATCGTATCGCTATAGGATAAAATATGATAGACAATATCTTCGGGTAGAAAATTCATTGTTTTGGTATTTTGCGGTGGTTTTTGTCGTTGTCGTTTTTGTATCGTTTTTGTATAATGAAAATAAATAAAAACTTGATTCAATTTTCATCCGCGAATTTATTTATCTTTCAAATCTTTTTTCTACTTTTATAATTTATAGAAATTGTTTAACACAACACAAGATTCAAATAAATAAGACAAAAAATGAATTTAAATATTATTGTGATAAGTGTCATTTTTGAATATACGCAGAAATATTATTTACATGACATTGTGAAAGTAAGAAACATTTATCTTAAATAGTATCCTCTAATATGTTTTGATGCATAACACGAATTTGCATAATGACCTTCTCTACCGCATCTAAAACATACTACTTCATTATCTTCATCATCTTCACTTTCATCATCTTCATTGTTGTATTTACAATTTTGTATATGATAATCACATTTTTTTTCATCAACAAATTCTTTATCACAATATTCGCAACACCATATAATTTCTTCTTCATTTTCTTTACAATCTTTCGCAAAATGTCCTGATTTTCCACAATTAAAACATTTATCATTTGTTCCATTTTTCATTTGTGTCAAATGGTTTATAGTTGATTGTTCTAATTCTACTGAAACAAATGAACCACCTCTAACATTGTCAATCCCATATTTATCCATAAAGATTCTTGTATATTTATCTTCATCATAATCATCGCAATTCGGTATTAATTCTACAATTTTTATTGGTTTATATAATTTAGTCCATGCTGAACCATTTGAATTGAAATGACTATCTAACCTGAAAGAAGGGTTTATAGTTTTACCGACATAAAATTTGCCCTTTTCTAATTGTAGAATATAAATATATACCATTTGTAAAGTGTATAATTAATTTATTTTATAATATTTATTTCAATTTTATAATTAAATATTATATATGATTATCATAAAAGTAATTATTATAAATTACACCGACCAAAAAGAATTTTGGGACGCAAAGCGTCCCTAAAAATTATTTTTGTCGGCGACTTAAATCCAAACGAAAAATGAGACTTTGTCTCATTTTTCTTTTTTGACGGTGTAACAGTAGTTCAATATTATTTATAAAAAAGTTTATAAATAATCGGCGTTTGAAATGTTGAAAGGTGTATGTATTACTTTGCAATCTTTTTCAATGACTCCAACATATCCAAATGTTTGAATATAGCACGACTCGTCAAACTTGCATGGTCTTTCGCTTTGCATTCAGCAATTCGCTGTATATTTGCCAACACATTACTCCATTTGTCTAATGCATTCGCTTTCAATAACACTATATTTGGCGTAATCAATAAAAACAAGTTCTCGGTTATTTCTTCCACTTCATTTGTTCTGTTGGTACTTTCCATATATTCATTCATAATTGTTTGGATTTTTATGATAATATCGGCCAATGTTTCCACCGATAAAACCTCCTTTTTCACCAGATTCGTAATGAACATACTTGTCGCTTTCCTCGCATCATTTTTCTTATTATATGCACAAAAATCGTCGTAGTTTTTATTAGGATCGACATAAGTTATATTGCACATTGTATCGCAGAATGTCGTGACGAATCGCTGCAATATATCATCGAAAATATCGAATTCTTTCAATAACTCCTTGTATAATTTGGAATATATCTCACTGAAAAATTTATTAGTACTTGCAATATCGAAAATATTATTTGCAACGATTTCCAATTGAGACGGGTCCTCCTTCCGAATTAGTTCCAACAAAATCGGTTTATTCGTCTCATAATTTTTCTCTGAAAGTTTATTGAGACACGTACGAATTTCAGGCATTGTACCTTCCTTCTTTTCAATAACAGTGGCCTTGAATACCGGCTGTAGCCACGAATCCTCCATCTCTTTTTTCGAACCCGCGACAACCGAATTCGGTTTTCTCGATTTTTTATTCAAATAGTCATATTTTGCTCCTGTTGTCGCCACATTCATTGTATTGTTGTTGCTTGTCGACGTTAACGATACGCCCAATATTTGCGCCAAATTTTCAATCATTTTTACAGTTTCATCTTGCAATTTGTACACCATAGACTCACTAAATAGAATCTCATTGAAATCATTCAATGAATAATATACTGTTGGCACTGATTTCGGAATTGTTACAACATTTGCCATATTACTTATATAATTACAAATAATATTCTATATTATTTTTTTTGCAATATATGAGAACCAAGACTCCAATACTCTCTATTTTCGCGATAAAACATCATTTTATTCACAAAAAGAGTTAAACAATTGTTTCTTATAAATACATACCATGGAAAATGATTTGAAAAACGATATATCGAAGGATTCGGATGGAGGAGAACCTGCAATTGAAAATTGGGATGATTTAGATTTGAAACCCGACATTTTGCGCGGAATTTATTCATATGGTTATGAAAAACCCAGTGATATTCAGAAAAAGTCTATTCCGAATATCATTAAAAAACGCGACACGATTGCACAGGCCCAATCTGGTATGGGTAAAACAGCATCATTTTCTATTAGTACTTTGCAATTGATTGACCTGGAATCGGCCACAACACAGGCCGTTCTTATTTCGCCAACACATGAATTGGCGAAACAGACATGCAATGTCGTTACGCATTTAGGAAGTGTCATGAAAGGATTGCATATCAAAACATTGATTGGCGGTACTTCGATCCACGACGATTACCGCGATATACAGCAAAAACCGCCGCATATAATCGTGGGTTGTGCTGGTCGTATTCATGACATGTTTCGCAGAAGGTATTTATCGGGCGACCATATTCGCATAATGGTGCTGGACGAGGCGGACGAGATGCTTTCGCAGGGATTCAAGACACAGATATACAACATTTTTCAGTATTTCAATGAGAATATTCAAGTCGCTATTTTCAGTGCTACATTTACAGATGAAGTTCTTGATATTACGCAAAAATTTATGCGCAATCCAGTGCGAATTATTATGAAAAATGAGGAATTGAGTCTTGAATGTATTCAGCAGTATTATATTGCAGTGAGTTCCGATACAATGAAATATGACGTTTTGAAGGATTTGTTTTCAAGTATTAGTATTTCACAGAGTATTATTTATTGCAATAGTGTGAAGCGGGTGGCAGATTTGCACGAAGCAATGGTGAAAGACGGGTTTTCAGTGTGCGGGATTCATGGGTCAATGGACAAGACAGAGAGAGAACGTGAATTTCAATTGTTCAGAAATGGTACATATCGTGTTATGATTTCATCGAATATTACTGCACGCGGAATTGATATTCAGCATGTTAGTACTGTTATCAATTTTGATATTCCGAAATGCGTGCATACATATTTGCATCGTATTGGACGCAGTGGTCGTTGGGGGAGAAAGGGAATGGCCATTAATTTTATTACTCGTCGTGATATTAATTTGATGAAGGATATTGAGAACCATTATAAGATAAAAATAGATGAATTGCCGTCTTCTTATAGTGAAATGATTACCAAGTAATTATGTCATGTCCTTTAGCAGGCTTGTAGCAGGCTTGTAGCAGGCTTGTAGCAGGCTTGAGTGAATCTTCTGTATCTGCAATCTGCAATCTGCACATTTAGTAATTCTACAACTATTTTAACTTGACCCTATAAAAATAAAAAAAATGAAAAAACATTTTTTTTATTTTTTCTATTTTTTTATTTTTAATTTACATTTTCGATTTTTTTTTTCTACATTTTTTTTCTGATAATTATCTTAATTTTCTTTTTAGATTCATGAGAACTTGGACTCGAACTTGGAGTTTTCATATTTCCATTGTGCATCATCATCATCATTCGAATCAAGTCGATTTCTTGGTCCTCTTGCTTTTTTTCGATTTTATCTACTACGTCGTCCTCATCATCATCATCGTCTTTCTTGCTATTTGCATACATTTTCAGATAATTTTCGTGGTCTTTGAAATTCTCCACCAAATCTTTGTAATAAAGTAGCTGATCTTCCGTATCCTTTGTCAAACATAATTCTTCACTTGCCTCTGCCATTTGTTCTTCTGTTAGCATTCCCATCGATTTCAATTGCTTCAATAGCCAGAAAGTACAAACAGTCATTTTCGTATATTTCGCTGGAAGCTGTATTTTCATTTTTAAGTCGTTTTGTTGTTTTGATTGTGTGTATGTATTTGTATCCATGTCAAAAAAAAGAACTTCAATTTTTTGTATGCGTTTATTATCAATTATACGTTTCTATTAAATATTATATGAATCTATTTTTTTCAACATCATCGGATAAAGAAAAAGAAAAAACACTAACAAATAAAAAAATATTTCAATTACCGATTTCATATATTGAATCAAATTTACATATATTACCTACAAATGTATCGTCGGATCTTGAATTAGACGAATTATTGAATTCAAACACAAACTCAAACGCAAACTCAAATCAAATCGCACAACAAGATAGCAAACCTATTTACCATTACCTATTTCAACCAAAACATGAATTCGCAGAAAAAACGATTCCTCTTTGGAAAAATCATTTTACATCGAATGTCCAATATTTGAAAGAAACACAATCCATTTTACAAAATTTGAGAACCTACCGAAAAAACATGGAAATTCACACACAATCAAATAAATACGAATTAAATCACGAAAAAGTCATGGAAGTCTGGCGAAATACAAAGGAAAACACCGATTTCCTCGAAAAATATTCGTACATGGACATTGAATGGTTCAAATTTTTGAATCGCATGCCGTTTTTTCTCCAAACCATGTCTTTTGTTAACATGACATCGCCATTACTCGCTTTCATTATACCATTTGTATTCTTGTTGGCACCTTTTCTCATTCTTAAAATGCAAGGCGTTCCTATTTCATTTACTGTTTATATCGACACTCTTTGTAATTTAGCAAAATACCATTTCATCGGAAAAGCAGTAACCGTGCTCCGTAACTTCAATGCGCAAAATTTCGTTTATTTTGTTATGATGTTAGCATTTTACGGATATCAATGTTACACTAATTATACGTCTTGTGTAAGATTTTACCGAAATGTGCGGGATATCAATCGACAAATTATTGAAATGCGCAATTATTTGGATTATTCCATTGAAAGTATGCAACAATTCACGGAACTGTCGGAAAAGTGCCAACAGTATAAATCGTTCAATTGCGACCTTTGTTTGCACATTTCCAATTTGCGTAATTTGCGATCCATTTTGCAAAATGTGGCACCGTTTGAACCGAGTCTCGGCAAAGTCGGCGAAATCGGACTTTTATTGCGGTGTTTCTATGAAATTCACGAGAACGAAGAAATCGGGAATTCGATTTATTGGAGTTTCGGATTTGAAGGATATATGAATAATATGTTGGGAATTTATGAGAACTTGTGCGAAAATCGTGTGAATTATGCTGAATATGGTGGCAGTGACAGTGGCAGTGGCAATAAACAGCGAATTACAGAGCAATATTATCCGGCACATATTGCGGAACATATAAGCAATGACTGCATTTTGGATAAGAATATGGTGATTACCGGGCCGAATGCGGCGGGCAAAACCACGTTTTTGAAGACGACAATGCTTAACGTTCTCTTTTCTCAACAAATAGGATGCGGATTTTTCAAGACTTGTGAATTGGTGCCGTATACACACATACATTCATATTTGAATATTCCGGATACATCGGCGCGTGACAGTCTTTTTCAAGCGGAATCTAGGCGGTGTAAAGATATATTGGATGCTGTTGGTAATAGTGTCCAAATAAACGCGAGACATTTCTGCGTCTTTGACGAATTGTATTCTGGCACTAATCCGGAAGAGGCCACCAAATCGGCTTTTGCTTTTTTACATTATTTGGCGAAATACGAGAACGTGGATTTCATATTGACGACGCATTATCTTTCTGTATGCAAACGTTTGCGAAAAGTACCAACAGTAAGAAATTGGCGTATGGAAGCAACTGAAATGGCTGATGGCGGTATCCAGTATACTTACAAAATCGGGCGCGGTATTTCGAAAATTCAGGGGGCGTATAGTGTTCTTCGTGATATGGGATATCCTCCCGAAATATTGCGAATGATACGTTGTGAAAAAATGAAGGCGAAAAATGAAGGTGAAAAATGAATGAAAATCTTGTATATCGTTATCTAGTAGATACTAGGTAATTAATTATTTAGGATTTCATGATTTCACGACAATTCGTTTGATTGTTTATTTTTTATTGTTCATAAAAGATAAAATGAATTCTGTAAGTACTTCTTCGCCTCAATATTTTGAAAAATTCCAAAAAAATATTCAATTGCTTTCCGACCAATTGATTATTCAAAGAAATACGACAGATGCAATGATAAAACAATTGAAATATATTGAAAAAACTGCAAAAAGAATATTCGAAAAGGAAAAAAAGAAGAAAAATGAATTTGCGCCTACTAAAAAAAAAGGGTTCACACAACCTGTCAAAATAACTCCTATACTCGCAAAATTTATGAACTTGTCTGCCGATACTTTGATTTCAAGGACAGAAGTTACCAAATTTTTGATGAGATATATCAAAGATAAACAATTGGAGAACCCGGACAACAAAAGGCAAATATGGCCCGATGATGCATTATGGGAATTGCTTGGTGATGATGCCCGTAAAGAAGTGTGTTTGACACATTTCAATTTACAGAAATTTATGAGCAAACATTTTTTTCATTGATTAATACGTTGATAATTTGATATATTTGTAATTAAATCATTTCCAGTATACCCTTTCAAAAATGAAAAAAATATTATAATTGTTATTATGCTGTATTTACCAAATTTTGAAATATTTGTATTATATAAGAATTTATGAAAATCATTTATGAATACACTTGTTACATATCCAGTTGGAATACCTATTAATGTGTAAAAAAATGTATGAAACATTATATTGTATTGTAGGTAATTTGTATTTATATTGGTTATTTATATTTTTTGTGCGTTTTACACATTTTTTCATCCAAGTACAAATCCGAATACAAAGACTAATATAATAGATTTCTTTTTTTTGACATTTATTATACAAGAATGCAATAGTACAACAATACAATATTAGACAAAAAAAATAAAGTAATTCTTATTTATAAATTTTTTATTAATTATACTTGATGAGTTTCATT
>Ga0114968_10000498_pt1 | contig 29583 bp, 24 predicted proteins | sample M_130807_EF_Meta_FD_87020 | JGI IMG/M metagenome (GOLD analysis project Ga0114968, IMG submission 87020) | Freshwater microbial communities from Lake Montjoie, Canada to study carbon cycling - M_130807_EF_MetaG | ecosystem: Environmental > Aquatic > Freshwater > Lake | place: Lake Montjoie... | reverse complement strand
CCATCGTGTCACCAATCTGTTTACCGTACCGACGATCGTCAAAATGTTGGTCGAGCACCCTGCCGTCGATCAGTACGATCACAGTTCGTTGCGCTACATGCTTTACGCCGGCGCCCCGATGTATCGGGCCGATCAAAAACGAGCCCTCGAGAAACTGGGTAAGGTGCTTGTGCAATATTTTGGTTTAGGCGAAGTGACAGGCAATATCACCGTGCTGCCCCCCGATATGCATAGCGCTGATGATCAAGATCCAAATGCAAATATTGGTTCTTGTGGTCGCCCGCGTATCGGTATGGAAATCGCCATCCTAAACGACAAACTCGAACGCGTTGCTACGGGCGAAATTGGCGAGATCTGCTGTCGTGGCCCAGGCGTCTTTGCCGGTTATCACGGCAATCCCGAGGCCACTGAAAAAGCGCTACGCGGTGGCTGGTTTCATACCGGCGATCTAGGAAAAATGGATGCACGTGGCTTGCTTTACATCACGGGTCGCGAATCCGATATGTATATCTCGGGCGGCTCAAACGTCTACCCGCGCGAAGTCGAAGAAGTGCTGCTCACACACCCCGCTGTGGCTGAAATCGCCATTGTTGGTATGCCCGACGCCAAGTGGGGCGAGATCGGTATTGCCGTGATTGTGAAGCGACCAGACTGCGAGGCCGTTGATAGCGCTGAATTGCTTGGATACCTTGAAGGCCGTTGTGCCAAATACCGTTGGCCGCGCCAGATCTTTTTTTGGGATGTGATGCCCAAATCAGGTTACGGAAAAATTGTTAAAAAAGATATCAAAGTGCTGCTGGTTGAGCGCGGCGAAGTTCAGAGCGTCGCTCAGTAAAGTTATCATGGCATCAGATCAATTAAGGCCCTTACACATTGCATTTTTAACGCCGATGGCGCAGGTCACGCTTGAGGCTGTGCGAAATCTTCTGCCCGCGGGATGCACAATCGCCTTTGCGCAAACCTCAACCAAAGCAGAGCAAATCAAACTCTCAGCGGATGCTGACGTTGTCATGATCGCTGGCACCTTCATCGAAGGCGATGTGATCCGCCAGGCGCCTCGTCTAAAAATGATCCAAAAATGGGGCATCGGCGTCGACAAGATTGATCTGGTTGCCGCTCAAGAGCGCAACGTACTTGTTTCAATTACCTCTGGCGCGACCTCGATTCCGGTATCTGAACACACCCTGCTGCTCATGCTTGCCGTGGCGCGACGGCTACCCTTGGCGCATCGCAGCTTAGGCCAAGGTCAGTGGATGGCCGCTGACCTGCGCACCGTATGCAGCAAACTAGACGGCAAAACCGTTGGGCTGTTTGGTTTTGGCGGTATTGCCCAACAGGTTGCCAAGCGTTTGAAAGGCTTTGACGTTGAGGTGATTTATCACACCCGAACTCGCGTGGCCTCTGACATCGAAGACAGGCTGCAGGCACGTTATGTCGACTTTGATCGACTTGTAGAAAATAGCGATATTTTGAGTTTGCATGCCCCGCTCTCTGCGCAAACGCATCATCGTTTTAACGCCGATACCTTTGCGAAAATGAAACGCGGTGCGATCCTCATTAACACCGCGCGTGGCGAGTTGATTGATGAACCCGCTTTAATTCAGGCCCTGCAGCAAGGCCAACTTTCGGGGGCGGGCTTAGACACCTTTGAGGCAGAGCCCCCTCGCGCAGACAACCCTTTATTTCACATGGATCAAGTTGTGGCGACCCCACACTCTGCGGGCGGAGTCTATGACAACCTTCCCAATCTTGTCGGCCACATGTTTCGCAATATCCAGCTCTTTCAACGCGGGCTACCGATCCCCGAGGCAGATCTCGTCGTTGCGTCAAAAACTTAGAAAGTTAGATCGCGTGACAGCATGACGTTTGCGCCGCGCACTGATAATATCGACAAAACTGCTTAGGAGACCAGCATGAGCCAAAAATTTTCAACCCAGTTCGAGCCCTTAAAAGGCAAAGTCAGCCCCGAAGAATGGGAGACCCGTGTCACGCTCGCCGCCTGCTACCGTTTGATGGATAAGTACGGCATGACGGACATGATTTACAACCACATCACGGCGCGTATTCCTGGCACTGAAGATTTGCTGATCAATCTCTATGGCTTGCTCTACAAAGAAATTACCGCCTCAAGTTTGGTACGCATCACCGTCGAAGGTGAGATCGTGCGCAAACCTGATACCGACTATGGCATCAACGTCTCGGGCTACGTGATTCACGGCTGTATCCACACCGCACGGCCTGATGTCGCAGCCGTCATTCACACGCATACGCGTGCCGGCATGGCGGTATCCTCGATGAGCTGTGGCCTGCTGCCGATGACCCAAACCGCTAGCCGGTTTAATAATCATCTGGCTTATCACGACTTTGAAGGCCCTGCAGTCGATCTAGCCGAACGCGAATTACTGGTGCGCGACTTGGGCGACCACAATGCAATGATTCTGCGCAACCATGGCTTACTGACCAGCGGTGCGTCGGTACAGCAAGCGTTTAACCTGATGTATCAACTTGAGATGTCTTGTCGCGCTCAAGTCGATGCCATGGCTGCAGGCACGCAGCTGAGCCTGCCGCGCAACGAGATTCTTGAAAAATCAGCGCACCTTTATCAACCCAATGTGCGTCGCCCCTACGGCGAGCTTGAATGGCATGCCATGCTTCGCCTGCTCGAAGCTGAACCAGGTGGGTTTCCGCATTACGCTTCGTAAGATTGCTGCTGTAAAACGTGTACGCAAGGCGCGAGCCTCTTGTCTAATTGATTACTCGTCCGTCAGGCTCGCAGACCTTGCCTGACTCAATATGTGTCAGGCTGACTCCCGAGCCTTGCCTGGCTGACGACGACTTGTGTAGGTAACGAATCTGATGACCACTACGCTTCAAACAAACCCGAATGCACCTTTCGGCTTATCCGGTATTTGCGATTGCCACACACACGTTTTTCCGCCACAAGCGCAATTTCCGTTCTCACCCACGCGTCACTACACACCCGACGAGGCCTCAATCGAAGAGTTACACGCTTTGCATCGCTCAATCGGTGTCGAACGTGTTGTGATTGTGCATCCAAGCCCTTATGCGGCAGACAACAGTTGCTTGCTGTGGGCCTTGCGCACCATCGGCGAAAATGCGCGCGGTGTAGCTGTGATTGACGACCAGACCTCAAACGCAGCGCTCACAGAGATGCATCAGGCGGGCGTGCGCGGCACGCGCTTAAATCTTGAAACCGTTGGGCAAAATGACCCAAGCGTCGGCCAACAACAGTTGCTACGCACTGCAAGGCAGGTTGCACCGTTTGGCTGGCATATTCAGATGTACACCAATTTGGGCGTGATTGACGGCATGCACGACACGATCATGCAAGCTGCCACCACCGTGGTGATTGATCACTTTGGTCGCCTCAATGCTTCGGCAGGCCTGAAGCAACCGGGCTTTGACGCGTTAGTTTCGCTGGTACGTTCGGGCAAAGTCTATGTGAAAATTTCGGCGGCCTACCGCGTTTCAGAGGCCGTCGCTTACGCTGATGTAGATCCGTTTGCGCAAGCGATCATCGAGGCCAATCCTGAGCGCATTGTTTGGGGCACGGATTGGCCCCATCCTTTTCCGCCTAAAGGTCAGGTTCGCAGACCCGAGGTCATCGAGCACTTTCATCACGAAGACAACCAAGCCGCGATCCAACGGGTTGTGCGGTGGGCGGGCAGTGCTGAACGTGCAAAAAAGATTCTTGTCGACAATCCAGCGCGACTTTATGATTTTTAATGTCTCGTTGACGAGCCCGCGCCGTGAGCCAATGTTTAAAACTTCGCCAGTGTGGGCAGCCTGGTACGGTCACTTTACTCAGGCTGCAGACCAAGGTATTTTGACTCACTGACGTCACACTCTCTTTTGCTAAACATTCAAAAATCTAATCCGAGGCTTGTACGATGAACATCTTTCGACCTTATGGCAGGTACCTCAGCGCTCTCGTTGCAGCGCTCGCTGTGTCAATGCCAATCGCTGCGCAAGCACAAGACACCACAAACTATCCAAATCGCTCAATCAAAATTATTGTGCCAGTCGCACCTGGCGGTACCGTTGATATCGTTGCCCGCTCGATTGCTGAAGCCTTGACCAAGTCGTTAGGGCAGCAAGTCATCGTTGAAAACAAACCTGGCGCAAGCAGCCTAGTGGGTACAAACTTTGTAGCAAAATCGACCCCTGATGGCTATACCCTTCTGGCGCACTCGACGACCTTTGTCACAGCACCTGTCTTATTAAAAAATGCGGGTTACGACCCTCTTAAAGACTTCATCCCAATTACGGTTACCTGCCAGATCCCAATGGTCTTAGTCGTGAACCCCGACAAAATCGCAGCGCGTAACCTCAAAGACTTTGTTGCGTTAGCTAAGGCGCAACCCAAGTTTTACGCCTACGCCTCGTCGGGCAATGGCTCGACCGGCCATATCGCAGCTGAGCTTTTTAGCAGTGCGGCGGGTGTGTCTTACCTGCATGTGCCCTATAAAGGCAACGCACAGTCAATGGTTGATCTCTTGGGCGGACAAATCCCGTTTATGTTTGATCAAGTCAGTACCTCAGCGCAATATATCTTGAGTGGGAAAATCGCCGCGATTGGTGTCACGAGTAAAACGCGCTCTGCGATTTTGCCCAATGTGCCCACGCTCGATGAGTCGGGCTTAGCAGGTTTTGAAGACTCAACTTTCAACGGATTGTTTGCGCCGGCCGGGACGCCTGCCCCCATCATCGCGCGACTGCATACTGAATTGACTAAAATTCTGCAGTCACCCGACTTGGTCAAACAATTTATGGCCAAAGGTGTTGAGCTTGGCGCCAGTCCGACACCAGAGCAATTTAAACAGTATCTGACGCAGCAAACCTTACGCTATCAAGCCTTAGCCCAAAGCGCCAAGATTACAGCCGACTAGCATCACAACGCGCATGGACAGCCATGAAATCTTAATTTGGTACATCGAGCCTGAGTCGATTCAAGATCCAACGCGCTTAAGTCGTTTCTTTGAATGGCTTTCACCCGACGAACGCGCCCAACATGGGCGCTTTCGCTTCACTCAGCACAAGCATACCTATCTGGTGAGTCACGCACTTGTGCGCTTGGCGCTCAGCCACCTCACTGAAGTCGATCCGGCAAAATTTTCTTTTACAACCAACGCGTATGGCAAGCCTTTCATCACAACACCTATTCAACACCAAACGCTACATTTCAATTTATCGCATACCGAAGGCTTAGCGGCTATTGCCATTTCAAGACACACAGCGCTTGGCATCGATGTCGAAAACAAAGATCGACAAATACTGACACAGTCGATAGCCGAACAGTTTTTTGCGCCCGAAGAGTGTCATGCGGTCGCGCAGGCAAGTGAACACGAACGTAGTACAAAAATGCTTGAATTTTGGACGTTGAAAGAGTCTTACATTAAAGCTGTTGGGATGGGACTTTCGATCGCGCTTGATTCATTTGCGTTTAAGCTTGCAACGGCGCAACAGGCAGCTTGCCTGCTCAGACTTGATGCCCAAGCTGAAGAACTCAGCGCTTGGCGCTTTTGGCAGGGGCAACCCACCGAAAATCACTTGATGGCGCTGGCGTTCAAGCCCGAGCACGCCAACCCAGTTCGGGTGAAAGCCCAGCGAGCCGACTGGCTCGCTCGCGCTTAACCCTCTAGCTACCTCATTAGACTGCCTGAGCAGCTTCGGGTGGTACAACCGCAGCCGCTGCACTTTCTGGAGCCGCTTTTTTACGCGACAGCTTGGTTTTACCTGTTTCGTAGTACCCCTTGAACTGCTCTTTAACCTGACTTGCTTCAATGTCAAGAATCGTGCCGCCCTTTTCAAAGTGGCTGGCGAACACATGACCAATGGCATAGGTCGAGGCACCTGAAAGCAACATCATTGCTGACCCACCTAAGACAGACCCCACTACCGGAATCACCTTGACCCAGCTTGCCACCGTCATCGAACCAAAGGCGGGAATAGCGCCACCAATGATGGCGCTAATCGTGCGCTTGGTTGCACTCGCTGTATATTCAACACCATAAAGTGCGCTTAATTGCTTGATCAAGGCTAACTGAATGGCAGTCACGCCCACAAAGTCAACCAAAGGGATTGGCACAATGCCCACACCACCGGATAGCAACATACTGTAATTGATCGCAGACTCGACCTTCGCGCGCTGAAGCTCGTCGATCGGCTTAGGCGCCACCTCGATTGCGTTTACTTCAATGTCTGTAGACTCGTTAATAGCCATAAATTATCCCGTTTGAACAGATGTCAAGCTCGCTTGTGTTCCGTTTTTACAACGACTGCGGCAAACTTAGCACTTTTAAGATCTGAAATTCGCTAATTGGATTACATAAAGACTGTAACACCACTTGTCAGCATCACAACACGATTCATAAAAATTTAACAAACGGGATAAGGATGTTTTAGTAATCTCGGTGATTGCCGCGCCTACAGCTAACGCTGATCATGCGAATGGATCTGCAAGGCTTCTAAAAAGCGCGAAACCATGTTGTAGGCACCCACCGTTGCAGTCAACTCAACCAACAAACGATCGGTCAAGACAGCCTTAGCTGCGGCAAAGACCTCAGGCGACACGTGAATGTCTTTGGTCATCGCATCGGTGTACGCCAACACTGCACGCTGGGTAGCATCGTAACTTTTTGATTGTTGCCACTGCTCTAGTTCGTCTAACTGCACCTGCGACACGCCTTCACGCAAAGCAATCGGCGCATGTTGTTCAGCTTCGTAAGGCGCGCCATTCAAAATAGCGATGCGCATGATGACCAACTCGCGCAAGCCGCCCGGCAAGCTACTTTGTTGGCGAATCGCAGTCAGGTAGTTGAGCCAACCACTTGCCACCGGGGGGCTATGCAATAGCATTTGATACAAATGCAGCACGCCACCGCGTTCAGCGACAATGCGGTCAACGAGTGGTTGAGCCTCGGGGTTGGTTAAATCTGCGTAAGGAATACGTGCCATGGTAACGGTCTCTTAGTGGATAAATTATTTTTGGAAGTCAGTCAATGTAATTCTTGATCACGGCTGCGTCATCTAAACGACCCAGGCCATGACTACTTGAGGCAGTAAATTGTAAAAACGCCGCGTGTGCCATCGAGGCCGCAAAGGTTTGCTCTCGTGCTGCGTCTAACACCAAGCCTAAATCTTTCACAAAGATATCTACGGCCGAGGTGACGTCATCAAACGATTCGGTAATCATACGATTGCCACGATCACCTAGCATCCAACTTGATGCTGCGCCACTTTTTAAAATTTCAAGCGTAGTATCCAGGGGCAAACCCGCGCGCTTTGCCATCGCCAGCGCCTCGCCCGCCGCCGCAATATGCACGCCACATAAAAGCTGATTCACGACTTTCATCTGGCTGCCCATACCCTGCTCAGTACCCAAGACAAAAATCTTGCTGCCAAAGGTCTCGAGAATCGGTTTGACTCTAGCGCAGACTGTTGGTTCTCCTGCCACCATGATCGTTAAGGTGCCATTAGCAGCACCGATTTTGCCACCCGTCACGGGCGCATCGACAAGGTGAATATTTAACGCAGCCAGCCGTTGCGCCAAGTCTCGCACGTACTTGGGCGCCATCGTGCTACAGGTAATCAGCACAGAGTTCGGCTTTAACTTGCCCGCCAAGCCATCTACACCAAACAGCATCTCTTCAGTTTGTTTATCGTTGACGACAAAACTAATCACCACATCGCAATGGTCTGCAATCGAATGCGCCGCGGTCGCCGCACGCCCGCCAATCGATTCAAGCCAAGTCAGCGCTTCGGGGTTCACGTCACGCCCGACCACCTTAAAACCTTTTTTAAGCAGATTAGCGGCCACACCGCGACCCATGACACCAAGCCCCACCAAACCAACTGACTGAACTGCCTGAACCGCTTGATTCATATCATTCTCCAAGGAACCCCGCTGTTATGCCTTGCCCTCTTTTTTAGCAAACAATCCTTCAATCTGCACAAAAAAGATGGGCACCAAGGCCACAGCCAGGCAAGTCGACGCGATCATGCCACTGAACACTGTGATGCCAATCGATACCCGCGCAGCAGCCCCCGCCCCCGAGGCGGTCAACAAGGGCACAACACCCAAAATAAACGCAATCGACGTCATGACGATCGGGCGAAACCGCTCATGAGACGCTTTAAGTGCAGCATCCACCAGGCTCAAACCTTCACGTTTAGCCTCAAGCGCGACTTCAACGATCAAAATCGCGTTTTTCGAGGCGAGCGCAATCATGAGCACTAAGCCAATCTGCACGTAAATATTGTTTGCAAGCCCAGTAAAAAACAGCGCGATGACCGTACCCACCAAGGCTAAGGGCACCGCGAGAATCACCGGAATCGGCGCAACCCAAGATTCGTACTGCGCCGCTAGCACTAAGTACACCAGCAAAATCGACAGCGCAAACACCAAGACCACCGTACTACCCACAAGCTTCTCTTGGTAGGACATCGCCGTCCATTCAAACGTCACTGACTCTGAAAGATTGGTCTTTGCAAGTTTCTCAAGCGCATCAATCACCTGCCCAGAGCTAAAGCCCGCCGCGCCAGCACCCAAAATCGCAGCGGTTGGATACAAGTTGTATTGCGAAGCGATCGCGGGGCCCGTGCTTTCGACAATCTCGATAAAAGAGCCAAGTGGCACCATTTCGCGAGATTTGTTCTTGACGTACAAACGACTGATCTGATCAGCAGTCATTCGGCTTTTGCCATCGGCTTGCATGAACACTTGATAGGTTTGACCGTATTTAAAAAACTGATTCACGTACGACGAACCTAACGAATTTTGCAAAACATCATACGCATCGCCAATCGAAACACCCAAGGTCTCGGCGCGCGCCGTATTAAAACTGAGTGTCAGTTGCGGCACGTTATTTCTGAAGGGCGTAAAAATTGCAGCAATCTCAGGAAGCTCACGCGCAGCCGCCAAAAAGTTTTCGGTCGCATCTTCAAGCTTCTTGAAGTTATTGCTGCCATCGGTCAGCATCATTTGCATTTGAAAACCACCAGACAAGCCCAAACCTGGGATGGCCGGAGGCAACAACACTTGCGCCTTGACCTCTTGGATATCACGCAGCACCGCGCTCATCCCTAGATAAATGGACTTTAAATCCTGACCTTTTTGTTTACCACGTGCATCCCAAGGCTTCAGGATCACATACATGACCCCAGCATTTGATTGTGACGCATTATTATTTAGCGCATTCACACCACCAATCGATACGATCCGATCCACGCCAGGCACTTTTTCGATTGCGCTCACGACCTGCTGCATCCCGAGCTGAGTGCGCTCAAGCGACGCGGCGTCAGGCAATGAGGTGGCGACCACCAAATAGCCTTGATCTTCGTTTGGAATAAAGCCCGTGGGCAACTTAATCAGGCCAATAATCGCACCAATAATCAGTAAGCCCCCCACCACCGAGGCGGTTTTACGATTATTCATGAGCCCTTGCAAAAGGTGCGCGTACCAATTTGAAATCTTTTCAAAATAGCGATCAAAGCCTGCAAAGAACCAGTTCTTTTTTTCGTTTGCCGGTTTGATTCGAATAAATTGCGCAGCCTGTGTTGGCTTAAGTGTGACCGCGTTGATACCGCTGATCAGCGCAGTGGCGGCAATCACCAAGGCGAACTGTTTATACATCTGACCCGTGATACCCGCGATAAACGAGGCCGGCAAAAATACGGCCATTAACACCAGAGTAATGCCGATAATCGGGCCCATCAGCTCGGTCATAGCGTTGATTGCCCCCTCGCGCGGGGTTTGGCCATGTTCAACCTTTTTAGCCACGCCTTCGACCACCACGATGGCGTCGTCAACCACGATACCAATACACAACACAATCGCAAACAAGGTCAATAAATTAATCGAAAAGCCCATCGCTGCCATGCAGGCAAACGCGCCAATCAGCGTCACCGGCACCGTTGTCGCCGGCACAAGCGTTGCACGCCAGTCTTGCAAAAACAGCATGATGACCAGCAACACCAAAATACCGGCCTCAAACAAGGTGTGATACACCTCAGAGATTGACGCTGTCACAAACATTGTCGTGTCGAAGGGGATTTCCCACTTTATTTCTTTAGGGAAATTCTTTGAGATTTTTTCCATCTCGGTACGCACAGCTTTTGCGACCGCAATGGCGTTTGCTGAAGGCAGCTGATAAATTGCGATACCACCCGCGGGGCGATCGCCTAAGCGAAAGAATTGGCTGTAGTTCTGACTACCCATCTCAAGGCGAGCCACATCACGCAGCCGGGTCATTTCGCCCTGCTCGTCGACTTTAATCAAGATCTGACCAAACTGCTCAGGCGTATCCATCGCACTGGTCACGTTCAGGGTCAACTGAAAATCTTGACCATTGGGCACCGGTGGTGCGCCCAACTGACCGGCGGCCAGCATCAAATTTTGTCGACTAATCGCGACGCTGACATCAGCAGGCGTCAGGCTGCGCATATTCAACTGTGCTGGGTCGAGCCAGACTCGCATGCTGTAATTACCAACCCCAAACACGTTTGCCGCGGCCACGCCCGGAATGCGCGCCAAGCGGTTCTGCATCTGCAAGTTGGCAAAGTTACTGAAAAACAATGCATCGTGTTCAGGGTTGCTTGAGGTCAGGGTCACAAACTGCAAAATGGCAGTGGACTGTACCTTAGTGGTCACACCCTGACGCTGCACGGCCTGAGGCAGGGACGGCAAGGCGATCGCCACCCTATTTTGCACATTCACCTGAGCAATATTTGGATCGGTACCCACTTCAAACGTCACGGTCAGCGTGTAGCGCCCATCATTGGTCGAATCAGATTGCATGTACAGCATGTTTTCCACGCCGTTGACCTGATTTTCGACATTGCTTGCCACTAACTGTTGCACCAGCGCTGCACTGGCGCCCGGCCAATTGGTGGTCACCTGCACAGTCGGGGGAGTCATCGGTGGATATTGCGCAATCGGCAAACCAAAAATAGATACCGCGCCAATCAACATCGTGATCAGCGCAATCACGTTGCCCAGCACGGGGCGTTCGATAAAGTATTTTGAAAGCATGGCGTGTCCGGTTGCCTGACTGTTTTAATTAACGTGCAGGTATAGGTGCGACCGTTGCCATCTCGGGGTTGACGGTCTGACCATTGCTGATATTGATGAAGCCAGTGAGCACAAACGTTTCGGAATCTTTCAGGCCCTGAGCAATTTCAACCAATGAATCAAAACGCTGGCCGGTCTTAATTGCGCGACGCTCGACTTTTTTACTGTCGTCCATCACATAAATGTAGTCGCCTTGTTGATCGGTCTGCACGGTACGCGCTGGGATCAACACGGCCTTGCGCGACTCGCCATACTCAGCCAGCACCTTTCCGTATAAACCCGGGACGAGTTCAGTCTTGGCGTTAGGCAAGGTGGCACGCAACTGCAGCGACCCCGTGCTGGTGCTAAGCAAGTTCGCGGTGTAGTCAAGCGTTCCCTTGTGAGGAAAACCGGTCTCACCTTGCAACTGCACGTAAACCGGTAACGCGTTGACCAGTGATTTACGATTTTCTTCATTAACGTAGCGCTTTTGATACTTCAGCAGATCACGCTCGTTAATATAGAAGTACACATAGATCGGGTTAATTTGTTGAATCGTTGCCAGCTTGATCCCTGAAGCACTGCTACCCAAATAATTGCCCACGTCGATTAAATGGCGCCCCATCAACCCATCAAAGGGCGCGCGTATCTCGGTGTAGCTCAAGTTAAGCTGTGCAAGTTTTAAATTGGCTTCAGATTGCAAAAAAGACGAAAAGGCTTTGTCCACAGAGGCTTGTGAAGTGGCTTTGTCTTTTACCAGAGCCCTCTGGCGGGCCAACTCGATTTTTGCTTCGTTATAAATCGCCTCAGTCAGGTTGACCTGCTGAATATACTGATCTTGCTCAATCACAAACAGCAACTGATCTTTTTTAACAAACGCACCGTCTTCAAAGGCGATTTTGTTGAGGTAGCCTGGTACCCTCGCCTCAAGATTGACCGTCAACAACGGTGAAATCACGCCATCAAAGATCTCGTAGCTTCGCACATCTTGCGTCACCGGCTTGGCAACGGTGACCTTAGTCGGCGGCGCTGCAACCACTGGCTTTTTTTCGCAGCCTGCAAGGATCAAGCCCATCAATACAGCAGTGATCAGGGCAGCGGTGCGCATGAGCGACTGATGCATAAAGGGGCTCATTGAATGGTCTCACTAGACTGAACTAAACGTGGATCGGGTTGTTGACTCAAAGCGTTGCCCCAGTTAGAACGTTGCTTCATTTCGGCCACCATGGCGTCAGGCAACGCGGGCGTTAACAAATCGCCAGACCAGCCCCCGCCTAAAGATTTAAACGCTGCGACGTAGCCAAGTAAATGATTGGTGTTGGTTTGCACCAAGGTGCTTTGCACGTTCAACAGTTGCTGTTGGGCAAGGATCACGGTGTTGTAATCGACCTGCCCAGCACCATAGCGCTCAACCGCCAGTTTTGCCGCTTGCTCGGCAGCAATCACTGATTTTTTAAGGTCGGCCGCCGAGCTGCGCGTGGTTGAAATCGTAATGAGTGCGCCTTGCACCTCTTTTTGTGCCTGCAACACCAGGTTTTGATAGGTCAGCACGCTTTGTTGAAACGCGGCATCCTGAACCCGAATTTGATCGGTGATTGCGCCCCGGTAAAACAATGGGAACAAAAAGCCGCCAGCGAGTGAGGTGTTACGGTTATCCCAAGAAAACAAGCCCGACTGGTTTGTATTGCTTGTGGTAACGCTTTGGAAACCAAAATAGCCACTCAAGGTAAAACTTGGATACAACGCCGCTTCGTTCACACCGATCAGGGCTGACTGCGCAGCCGCCGCGTATTCAGCTTGCAAAATATCAGGGCGGCGTCTGAGCAAATCTTTTGGAACACCCACTTGTAACGCCGCAGGCGCCACAAGAGCCGCTTTGCCGCTTTGAAAGTTTTGCTCGTAATAGTCGGGGGATTCACCCAACAAGATGCTCATTGTGTACTGAGCCATTTTGAGCGAGGCAATTAACGTGGGGATTTGTGATTTTGTTTGTTCGTATTGCGATTCAGACTGGCTTAAGTCGAGCAGTGAGGTCGACCCATTAGCAAAGCGCGACCGGGCAATACGCAAGCTTTCAGCCTGAAAGGCCAAGTTGTTTTTTGCAACTTGAATTAAACCTTCATAGTTGCGGATGTTGATATAGGCGTTGGCCACATCAGCGGCCAGCGACACGTCGGCTGAATAATAAGCAGCCGCCACCGAGATGTACGAGGATAAGGTGCTTTCGATGCCACGACGATACTTACCCCAGAAGTCGATTTCCCAGTTAGCCTGAATCATCAGATTACGGGTATTGGATAGCGGCGAGGTGTTGAGATATTGCGTGAAAGCGTTTGGATTGTCATTGCGTGACGCTGAGCCACTGAGAGCGGCTGTCGGCAAAAGCGTGGCCTCAGACACCCCAAATTGCGAGCGCGCTTGCGCAACACGCACGGCAGCACGCTGCAAACTCAGGTTATCGCTGGCAGCGCGAGCGAGCAATTGATTCAGTGTTGGGTCTTTGAAGCTAGCCCACCAAGCGACCGGATTGATGCGCTGCGCGCTGTTTGCCTCAAGCGCATCGGTAAATTCGGTTTGTTTAGGCAGGCTAAATTGGTTTTGGACCTTGGTGGCGGGCCGCACATAGTCTGGCCCGACCACACACCCTGACAACGCTAGGCCAACGCTAGCCAGCCAACAAGATAACGCAAATCTATTCATGATCCAAACGATAAAAAGATATCAACAACTGATGATAAAACAAATACAAGTCACGATCTGCAACCGAATTAAGTAAATTAACAACGTTTAAAAACAAATGTTGAGTTTGACCAGAAACAAATATTGGATCTGAGCAGACTTTAATATCTGTTAATCGACTTGCGCACCCGAAATGCGCACAATTTCAGCCCATTTAGCAATATCAGCCTTGTGAATCTTGGCAAACGCCGCAGGGCTAGGATCTTGCGCTGGGGTGATCCCTTGCGTTTCAGTCAACCATTTTTTGAACTCAGGCGTTGAAATCACCTGAGCCACGGCACCGCTCATTTTGGCGGCAATCGCAGCGGGCAACTTTGCGGGCGCCAGCAAGCCATACCAGGTGCTGCTTTCAAAGCCAGGCAAATTACAAGCCTGCGCCATCGGCGGTACGCTGGGCAAAGCATCTAAGGCAGCTGGTGTTGTCACGGCTAAACCAATATTTAAGCCACCTTTGATCGAGGCGATTGCCGGTGCGCTTTGGTTGAAGAAGAGATCAACGTCGCCCGCCAGTAAGGCAGTCATCGCAGGGCCCTGTCCGCGATAGGGCACATGCACGATATCGACCTTGGCTGCGCTGGCAAACTGGGCAGCAGACAAATGCGTCGACGCCCCGTTACCCGTCGAGCCATAATTGAGTTTACCTGGGTTGGCACGAATCAACGTGAGCAACTCTAAGCAGGTTTTAATCGTAGGGTGTTTTTTAGTGTTGATCAAAAGCACGTTTGGCACGTCACCCAAAATCGCAATGTGGGTGAAATCTCGTTCGACATCAAAACTTAGCTTTTTGTACAGCGCTGCGTTAATGGCGTGCGTCCCGGCCGTGGCGAGTAAAAATGTGTAGCCATCAGGCTGCGCACGTGCCACAAAATCAGACGCCAAGTTACCCCCCGCCCCTGTCTTGCTGTCTGACACAATCGGCACACCTAAAATGGCGGTTAGCGCCTCACCAAGCTTGCGGGCATATAGATCGGTGCCCGCACCATTTGGAAATCCGTTGATGATCGTGATCGCCCGACTGGGCCACGCCTCGGACTGAGCAAGGGCTCCTGCACTCAGCATCAACCCAGCCAACAAACAAACCGCTTTTTTCGACCATTGCAACATTTTAAATTTCCTTATTGATTAGCGCGGTAGGCCCTGCCCAGAAATACGGCGGCAATGGTTCAGAGACGCCTCAATCAAATTATCGCTTGCCTCGGGCGTACGAAAGGCAGAATGCGCCGACAAAGTGACATTGTCGATTTTTGTGAAAGCGTGATCCGCCGGCAAAGGCTCGATATCAAATACATCTAGACCCGCATGACCAATCTTTTTAGAGGCAAGGCCTGCGATGAGTGCTTGTTCATTGATGACCGCACCACGTGCAGTGTTAATCAAAATCACACCATCGCGCATCTTGGCAATGCGTTCAGCTGATATAAAACCGCGCGTGTCATCGTTGAGCAATAAATGCACGGACAGCACATGACTACTTGCCAACACCGTATCCAAGTCTGCAAAACGCACGCCCGCATGCGTTTTGGGGCTACGGTTGTAGGCAATCACGTTCATGCCCGCACCGACTGCAAGGCGCGCCATTTCAGCCGCGATGCCACCAAAGCCGATCAAGCCCAGCGTTTTGCCGGTTAACTCAATACCATCTGTGCGCAACCACTGCCCGGCGCGCATCCCGCGATCCATACGAGCAAAACCCTTGGCGCTGGCCCACATCAGGGCAAAGGCGCACTCGGCAACCGCTGTATCACCATAGCCTTTGATGATATGCACTTCGATACCAATTTCGGCAAGCGCCTCAGGGTTCATATATGACCGCGCACCCGTGCCTAAAAACACCACGTGCTTGAGACCTTTGCATTGGTGAGCAATCTCAACAGGCACAGCCGTATGGTCGACGATCAGGATTTCAGCGTCACCCATGACACCAGGTATCTGCTCGGGGGTAATGTCGGGTTGTTCGTTGACCAACAAAGCGATATCGTCGGCCTGGTGCAAGCGACGCGCCACGTCGGCCAAACTGCCATTGGCATCAATAAAAACAGCTTTCATGTAGCAAAATCCAAAGAAAACATAATACCGACATCATAACGGGGCTTTGGCCTGGCGGCATCTCGTTTCTGCGCCGGGCGCGGCTGACCCAATCTTGCGACCAAAGCGCTTCAGACAAAACACTGATTCGCCGAGGAGAGTGCCGCGCGCGGAAGCGCAAATGCTACGATTCATCATTGCAGGTGGCGCTATAACTAGAAGGATCTTCTTTGAGCAAAGCAGAGCACGTTGTCATCATCGGCGCAGGGATCATCGGTGCGGCAAGCGCCTTTCATTGCCTGGATGCTGGCCTTCAAGTCACCTTGATCGAGCCCGAAACACCCGGGGCCTCGCAGGCCTCGAGCTACGGTAACGCGGGCTGGCTCTCTTCGCACTCGGTTCTCCCGCCCGCCTCACCCGGCATCTGGAAACAGGTCCCCGCCTGGTTAGCCGATCCGCTGGGGCCCCTTTCGGTACGTTGGCGGTATTTTCCGCGCGCCTTACCCTGGCTGGTGCGCTACTTAGCCGCGGCCTGGACTTATCCAAAAATCGAACAAACGGCTCACGCACTACGCAGCCTGCTGGCCGGCGCACCGGCCTTGCACCAACACATGGCGCAACAAGCCGGTGTCGGTGAGCTTATTGCACGCAGCGGCTTACTACACGCTTTTTTATCGCGCGAACACTTTTTGCTCGACGCCAAAGCTTGGGAGATTCGCCGCAAAGAGGGCATCACTTGGCAAGAGCTTGATGCCGTCGCCCTGGCAAAGCTTGAGCCCGATCTTGACCCCAAGTACACCTTTGGCGTCTTTGTCGCCGAGACCGGCAGCTGTCGCAACCCCGGCGACTACACCGCAGCCTTGATTCGCCACGCGCAGGCCCGCGGCGCAAAGTTGTTGCACGCCCGCGCAACGGGCTTTCGCATCGAAAATGGGGTTCTCAAAGCGGTATTAACCGACGGCGGTGAGGTGTTGTGTGACAAGGCTGTGATTGCGGTAGGCGCACGCTCTAAGGTCTTTGCCGCCATGGCGGGCGATCATGTTTCACTAGAAACCGAGCGCGGGTACCACGCAGTCGTGACGGGCGTTGACGCTGGCCCGCGCATACCCACTATGTTTGCCGACTGTAAAGTCATCGTCACACAAATGAATCAAGGTCTACGGGTCGCTGGTCAGGTCGAAATTGCAGAAGCCGACGACACCCCCAACTGGCGCCGCGCCGAAATCTTGCGCGACCACTTGCTCACCTTATACCCCACCCTGCCGCGCGATCTTGCGCCCGAGCAGATCCAAATCTGGATGGGGCGTCGCCCCAGTACGCCAGACGGGCTGCCTTGCCTGGGTTTGGCCTCTGGTTGCAAAGATATCATTCATGCCTACGGCCATGGTCATATTGGGCTGGTAAGCTCGGCCAGAACGGGGCGTATAGTGGCTCAATTGGCTGCGGGTCTTCAGCCCGAAATCGATTTGAGCCCCTTTAGCCCGACGCGCTTTAGTTAAGCCGCGCCAACCTCGAACACGCCAACACCCAGATCAGCCTGAAGGTTTCAAGATCGTACGACGGTAATAAAAGACCAAGATCTGCACGAGGCTTCGAGATTTGCACCACGACAGTAAAATGACGAGATGAATATGAACCGCTCAGGCTTACACGACGACAGTGAAGATGTTGAATACACACCAACCGAACGTGCGAACGCCGCTCAAAAAAGCACGTGGGTCAGCGTGGTCGTCAATGTCATTTTGTCTGTCACGCAGATCACTGTGGGTATTTTTGCAAAATCGCAGGCCTTGATCGCCGACGGCGTGCACTCGCTTTCAGATCTGGTTTCTGATTTTGTGGTGCTCTTTGCAAGCCACCATAGCCAAAAAGACGCCGATCAAGACCATCCCTATGGCCATCAGCGTTTTGAAACAGCCGCTTCAATGGTGGTGGGAGGCTTACTGTTGGCCGTGGCCCTTGGCATGCTGTGGTCAGCCTTTGAAAAATTAAAAGATCCGCATAACATTCCCGAAGTGCATAGCAGCGCGCTATGGGTTGCAGCCATCGCCCTGGTCGCAAAAGAAACGCTGTTTCGCTACATGCTGCGTATTGCCAAAGCGGTCAAATCCAGCATGCTCGTCGCGAACGCCTGGCATGCGCGCTCAGATGCCGCCTCGTCCTTAGTGGTCGCAGTGGGCATTATCGGTAACTTGCTTGGCTATCCGATTTTGGATCCAATTGCCGCACTGATCGTTGGCTTAATGGTCGGCAAAATGGGCTGGGATTTTGGCTCTGACGCTTTTCATGACTTAATGGATCGCTCAGCCAACGATAAAGAAGTTCAAGCCATCACTGAAACACTGCTACAAACCCCTGGCGTCTTGGGAGTGCATGATGTGCGTACCCGCAAAATGGGCGATATGATCATCGTCGATGCCCACATTGAAGTCAGTGCGCTTCTAACCGTTGAAACTGGGCACGATATTGGCTTAGCGGCACGACATGCTGTGATGCAACGTCATCGCGTACTCAATTTGTTAACGCACATTGATCCGGTACCTTCAAAAACAGATCCAAAAGCGACCGCAACAACCACTGCAAAAGTCTAAACATCTCGCCGCAAGCTGATTGAAATCCTACGTGAATACCGTGAAAAGCATCTGCTGAACACGATTATGGCAATTGCGTGTTGCACCGGCCTAACGACTCAAAATAAGATGCAAACTAAGTCCGAATAATCGAGCAAAAAATGAACGTATTTCAGGAACCTACCCGCCGAACTTTATTTGAAAAAATCTGGGATCAGCATATCGTCATGCCGCGCCCCACCGGGCCGTCATTGCTATATATCGATCGTCATATCATTCATGAAGGTTCGTTTCATGCCTTCAAAGATCTGCGCGCGGGCGGCCTCAGCATTCGTAACCCCAAACAAGTGTTCGGTGTTGCTGATCACTACGTGCCAACGACCAGCCGCGATCCCAACGATGCCGTCACCCAAGAGATCAAAGAGGTCATCCTCAAGTTTGACGACAACATGAAGTGGTCGGGTGCACACTATTTTTCTATCAACGACCCTCAGCAAGGTATTGTGCACGTTGTGGGCCCCGAGCAAGGCATTTCGTTACCCGGGTCGATCATCACCTGTAGCGATAGTCATACCTCTACACACGGTGCGATGGGCGCGATGGCCTTTGGCGTTGGACAGTCAGAAAGTATGCACATCATGGCGACCCAAACGCTTTGGCAAACCAAGCCCTTGCAGATGCGTATCGAATTGACAGGCAAACCCGCTGCGGGTGTCGGTGGCAAAGATATCATCCTAGCTGTGATCGCTAAACTGGGCGTCGCAGGCGCGGTGGGTTACGCCATTGAATATGCCGGCAGCGCCTTGCAATGGTTGACGCTGGATGAGCGGCTGACGATCTGCAATATGACCATCGAGGCGGGTGCACGCTCAGGGCTGATCGCCGCCGATGATGTTGTATTTAATTATTTATACGGACGCAAGTTTGCGCCCCAAGGCGCCGCCTGGGATCAAGCGTTACAGGCCTGGAGGCAATTGCCATCTGATGACGGCTGTCACTTTGATCAAACACTGAGTATCGACGTCACGCAACTAGCGCCCATGCTCACGTGGGGCACCTCACCAGATACCGGGGTCGCGATTGATGGCGTGATCCCAGATCCGTCATGCCTGGCAGATCCCCACGCCAGACAAGCGGCCTTAGCCGCACTGACCTATATGGATCTAGCGCCCGGTACCGTCTTGAATACGATCAAAATTGACCGCGTATTTATCGGCTCGTGCACCAATAGCCGCCTGTCTGACTTGCGCATGGCCGCAAACATTTTGCGTGGACGACGCGCAGTCGTGCCAGGTACCGTTGTTGCAGGCTCGATGCTGATTAAACAGGCCGCTGAAGCCGAAGGCCTCGATAAAATTTTTATAGAAGCTGGCCTTGAATGGCGCGAGCCGGGTTGCTCGATGTGCGTGGGCATCAATGGCGACCTAGCGTTGGCAAATGAACGGATCGCCTCAACTTCTAACAGAAACTTTGTCGGGCGCCAGGGCCCCGGGGTGCGCACGCACCTTGTCAGCCCCGCCATGGCTGCAGCTGCGGCTGTGACAGGTCATTTTACCGATGTACGTACTTTGATGGGCCAACAATAATATGCAAGCCTTTACGCACTTACAAGCGCTCGCGGCGCCTCTCGAGGGTCGCAATGTCGATACCGACCAAATTATCCCAGCGCGCTTTTTAAAAAAGAACCGCGACGCGTTTTATAAAAACTATTTGTTTCATGACCTGCGTTTTGATGAACACGGCGAACTACGAACAGAATTTATTCTGAATCGCCCGCTCTTTAGCGGCGCACAGATTTTGGTCGCAGACGAAAACTTCGGTTGCGGCTCATCGCGCGAAGGTGCCGTCTATTGTTTAGCAGACTATGGCGTACGTGCCATTCTTGCGCCCAGTTTTGGCGATATCTTTTTTAATAACTGTCTAAAAAATGGGTTGTTACCGATTCGCCTTGACGCTAAATCGCTAGATGCGGTACGACAGGCGTTGCTCAACGCGACTGACGCCAACCCCACAACCCGCGAAATATCGATTGACCTCGCGGCGTGCACGGTACTGGCCCCGGGGCTCAGCTCGCCGCAGACCTTTGCGATGGATCCCTTTTGGCACGAATGTTTGCTAAAGGGCGTCGATGAACTCGCCTTAACCTTAAGCTATGCTACCGAGATCGCACACTTTGAACAACAGCATCGCAGCTCGCATCCTTGGCTAATAGCTTAAATGATCAAACTACAGCCATCCTCGTTTGAGCTATAACAACCCAGCGCTCGTTCTTAGCAGACACATTAAATCCTCAACACTATGACACTTCCTTTAAGCGGCCTGCGGGTCATTGAACTTGGTCAACTCATTGCCGGCCCTTTCGCTTCAAAAATGCTAGGCGAATTTGGTGCCGATGTCATCAAAGTTGAACCTCCTGAAACCGGCGACCCCTTGCGCACCTGGCGTATGCTGCACGATGGCACTTCGGTTTGGTGGGCGGCGCACGCACGTAACAAGCGCTCGATCACGCTGAATCTGCGTGAACCTGAAGGCCAAGATGTGATTCGGCAGTTGGCCAAAGATGCCGACATTGTGATCGAAAATTTTCGGCCAGGTGCCCTCGAAAAATGGGGCATCGGCTTCAAAGACTTGCATGCGATCAACCCTAAACTCATTATGCTGCGCGTGTCTGGCTATGGGCAAACAGGGCCCTATAAAGATCGCCCAGGGTTTGGTGTCATTGGCGAGGCGATGGGCGGTTTGCGCTATCTCACTGGTGAGCCTGGGCGCCCGCCGGTACGTACGGGTGTTTCGATTGGCGACACGCTCTCTGGCTTGCATGGCGTGATCGGCGTCTTGATGGCCTTACGCCACCGCGAGCAGCAAGGCGGCGTGGGGCAAGAAGTTGATGTGGCCTTATACGAATCTGTTTTTAATATGCTTGAAAGCGTATTGCCAGAGTATTCGAAGTTTGGCGCGATTCGACAGCCGTCAGGTGCGAGCATGCCTGGCATCGCGCCCACCAATGCTTATTTATGCAAAGACGGCAAATACGCGTTGATTGCTGGTAACGGTGACAGCATCTATAAGCGCTTGATGGAGATGATCGATCGCGCAGATTTAGCAAACGATCCAAAGCTCGCGCGCAACACAGGGCGTGCTGAACATGCTGATTTAATTGATGCTGCGATCTCAGCCTACACTGCGCAACATTCACTGGATGATGTCTTGACGGCCATGAACGCGGCGGGCGTGCCAGCTGGCAAAAGTTATGATGCCGCCGACATCGCAAACGATCCGCACTACCAAGCGCGCGACATGATTTTAAATGCGACCCTAGCCGATGGCTCGGTGGTGCAGGTGCCGGGCATCGTACCCAAGCTTAGCAAAACACCGGGGCAAATCACTCGGCCTGCTCCTGAGCTCGGGCAGCATACAACCGAAGTTCTAGAGTCGCTCGGGATCAGCGCCTCGCAACAAGCCGACTGGAAAGCACGAGGTGTGATTTAAGTTACACAACCTGTACTTCAAACTCGCCCAACCCGGCGACATGGCCAACCATTTTGTCACCTTTGACCACGGCACCCACGCCTTCAGGCGTACCACTAAAAATCAAATCGCCGGCTTTTAATTCAAACAAGCCTGACAGGTAGGCAATACTCTCTGGGATATTCCAGATCATTTGCGACAGATCACTTGTCTGCTTTTGAATCCCGTTCACTGAGAGTGTGATGCTGCCTTGCGACAAGATACCTGTGAGTGCGCGAGGATGAATCGGACCGATTGGGCCAGAGGCGTCAAAGCCTTTACCGATCTCCCAGGGGCGACCTTGTTTTTTGCATTCGTTTTGCAAATCACGGCGTGTCATGTCAAGGCCAAGTGCGTAACCAAAAACGCAGTCGTTGGCTTGATCGACCGGGATATTGACCCCACCACTGCCTAGCGCCACAACCAGTTCCATCTCGTAGTGCAAGTTAGCCGTTTTAGAAGGATATGGGATCTGACCGGGCTTGCCCGCAGGGATCGCCACTAAAGCATCGGCTGGTTTACAAAAAAAGAAAGGGTCTTCGCGGCCGGTGAAGCCCATTTCTTTTGCGTGCTCGGCATAATTACGGCCGACACAATACACGCGTCGAACCGGAAACAATTCGTCGCTGCCCATAATGGGTAAGGCAACAATCTCTGGTGCTGCTACTGCATAGTGACTCATGTTTGTATCCTGTTCTTTCAAATGAAAAATTAGTTTTTAATATGTTCGCCGCTTTTTGAGACGCGTGGCGGTAATGATTTTGTTAGACCACTACACACCGAGACAATTGGCGTTAAGACTTTGCCGAGTCGCCACGACTTGAGGCAAGTGGTGGCACCGAAGGGTTTGCATGCTCACCCGTATCTGCTAGAGACGGTGGCGACGAATCTGTACGTTCACCACTTTGTGTGGCACGGGGCTGAACTGACGCGTTTGCATTCTCGGTTGCAGTCTCGGTACGTGCGCTGTGCCCAGCATAAGCCGACACAGCAGCCGGTTCAGCCAAGTGCGCGATCGGGGCACTGTCAAAGTACTCATCCAATTCATTGGGCGGTGAAGACGTATACGTACCCGCAGCAGAAGCCCCCTGAACATCGGTGCCATCCAAGGTGGCGCTTGCAACAGACACTTCTTTTGCCCAATCCACCGGAAACCCACTATCCGTTAAGTAAGCTAAGCCCTCGGCATGAAATACCCCGGGATCTGAATCAACATCTGCTGCAGGTAGATGAGAGTCAGCGAGTAGCACGGGCAAAACGGTGCCTACTGCCGTCGCTAAACGCCACTGCGTAGCAGCCTCTTGGGGCCGCTCGAGCTTATCAAATAAACTGGCCAGTAGCGCATGCACACGCGCATCGCTGCGACGCGCAAGGCTACGGGTGAGATACCGCTCAGCCTGACCCCACAGCTGCCCTGACAAACAAAGATTGCCTAAGGTCGTCAGTAGCTCGGGCGCTTCGGGGGTCTTTTGCAACCACGCTTCAGTTTTTTCGAGCCGACGCGCCACCTGCGAGGGCTCGCAGCGCGCGTACGCCTCAAGCAAACGCGGATCGAGTTCGCGTTCAAGAGCCGCCTCTAGAATCTTTGAAGCCTCTTGCGACTGACCCGCAGCCTCAAAAGCCGCAGCGCCAGCCAAAGCAACCTCTGGCAGTGTTCGCTCGTCTGATTTCAGATCCTTCCAGATTTTTTGCCAATCGCCCGAATGCAAGGTTTCACGCAAACGCGCAGCCGCCGCGGTTTCAATCAATGCACGCGCCTCGATGACCGGTAACGCTTTACGCCGACTTAAAGTCCGGGCCAACACAAACACCTGGTCCGAGCGGCCAAGTTGACGATACGCACGTAACAGCAAACGCAAGGTGTGTACGTGCCGAGCACCGGCTTGCTGGAGGGGCAAGAGCACATCCAACGCCTGCTGAGCCAGGCCTTGATCCAAGTACAAATCAGCGGCGGCGGTTGCCACGGCCTCACTCAGGCCAGTATCTTGCCCCGCCTTGTCTTTGGCGAGCGCCAGTAGGTTGTCACGCCTAAGATACTCTCCCAAGGCATGCGCCGCACGTGCAGCCGATAGGCCGGCTAACACCTGGCGATTAGCGCTACGCGTTTGGTCTAAGAGTTTAGTGAGATCTTTTTCGGCGTTTGAGTAGCGCCCTTCAAGCAGTTCAGTCCAGCCTTGCTCAAGTAATTCGTGATCACGACGTACTTGTCTGCGACCATGCCAAGCGCGTACCCGCATCGGAATATTGGTAAACCACGCCAGCACGCGTAAGGCGACGTACAGAAAAATGAAGCTCGCCACCAACACCAATACGGCAAACGCAAACGACACCTGAATGCGCCAAGTGTTTAACATAATCAACACTTGGCCGGTATTTTCTCGCAGCGCAACAGCGAGCACCACAGCAACGGTCGTCAAGAGCAGCGTCCAGAACCAAGTCCGCATGCTTAATTCTCGCTTTTATTATTGGGCTCTTGCAAACGCACGGCCTCAAGCGCAGCAATACTCTCGCTCATGTCAGGCAACGCTGCAGAGACCGGTACAGCGGCAAGCTCACGTACCAAGCGAAGCGCTGCCACCGTATCCACCGCTTTAGGGTCATACCGCGCAGTCAACGACGCTTCGATACTGGCGATTTCCGCGCGCCAGACCGATGACTGGTGCATGAGTAAAGCCATCTGCGCAGTCAACACTCTGGTGCGCAAGTTCGCGCGCAGTTGGGCACCCTGCTCGGGTGACATCAATAACGCGTTGGCATCTGTCACGCGCTGAATGCTCACAACACTGGCTAACTCTTTGGCTACAAATACAGCCACCGCTTTAGACCACACAACGGTCTTGCGCCACGCGCTGTCCCACCAAACCTCGGTGGTAGAGGCTGCCGCTGTTGCAGAAGCCGACGTACCCGCTTGCGTCGTCTCAACAACTACAACGGCAGCCTTTTGTGCGGCATCCGGTGAACCACCGGCTGGCTGAGGCGCCGCTGACTGTGCTGCGGCTGGTTGCGCTGCGGCTGGTTGCACTGTGGTTGGTTGCACTGTGGTTGGTTGCGTAGCGGCGACAGGCTGGGCCGCCACACCAATCGCCGCAACTTTAGGCACAGCGGCATCTGGCACCAGCAGCGGTGCGCGACCAATTAAGGTGGCGAGTGTTTCGAGTCGTATTGAAAGCGCGCTGACGTCAACCAGCGGCACCGAGCGCAAGCGATCAAGGTCTGCGCTAATCGCACGTCGCACGGCTGCAAAACGTGGCCGGTCAGCACGCACCAGTGTTGACAAGGCGGTTTCAAGCGCCATCACTGCATTATTGACATTGCTTGCCAAACGCAGTTGCTGACTGGCCAAGGTCACGAGACGATCGATGTCGTTTGCCAGCATCGAGTCTTCCATGCCCTTATTGAAGCTTGCCCAGGCCTCTTCGAGGTCTACATACTGACTTTTTGCTTCGGCCAGTGACTGCTGAAGTTCAGCAATGAGCTTGGCCTGCCCCTCAACTAAGCCAAGCGCGAGTTTGGCTTCACGTTTGGTTTCAACTAACTGAGCCGTAAAATCCTGCACTTGGGTGGCGACTTCGCGTCCGGCGCGATCAAACCGCTTTTGCGCAAACCAGGCCCAAGCTCCGATCACCACAGCCAGTAATAAAAAAACAAGCAGCAGCGTGACTGTCCATGAAGGGCCTGCCTTTTTGCGCCGAAAACGCGAGGTGTACTCAGGCGTGGTGCTAGCAGGGGCCGTAGCTGGCTGAGCCTGCTCGGCTTGGGCTGACGACTGGAGCGAAGGGATAGGTTCTGTCATGACCGTATTGTAGTCGCAGCCCCGCTTAAACGTGCATTTTCAATGCATTAAGTCTGTTTAAGTTGGCTCATCATTTGATCAAAACACAACACAATGGCCTCATCCTCGGGGCTCGCCACAGCGTGACAGAGTTGTCCGAACTCGCGTCCAAGGGCTTTACCAAGGACCGCTCGCAGGCGTTCGTGCGTCAAAACAAAACCAGATTGCTCGAACCATGGCAAAAGCTTCAGCTCAGCCAGTTTTTGCACAATGGCTTCGATACCATGACCGCTGGTCAACAGCCATACCGCCTGCCCGCCTGCGATCGCTTGCGCGCGCAGCGACACACAGAGGGGCTCTGGCCATGAAGCGATTTCACGCTGGTAGGTCTGCTGCACCGTGACGATAATGCCCAGGGCTGCGAGCCTCTCGCTTAACCACTCACGTCCGTCTTGCCCGCGCAAAATCAAGACGCGGCGTGGCAAGATCGGTTGAGCAAGGATGAGTGGCCAAAGTGCCTCAGAGTCTTGCGAGGCGGCACCTTCTGGATGCAACACTGTCACGTCAGCACCGAAAGCGCGCTGCACCGCCCCTGCCGTGACAGGCCCCATACACGCGGCCTGAACCTGACGAGGCCATGCAAAATCTTCGGGTAGTTGCTGTTTGTAGCCTGCTACCGCCGCCCGACTGACAAAGACCACCAAATCAAACGCGTCTGGACGAGGCAACACACGTGCAGGCAACAATGGAACCGATTGGATCTCGAGCGCTGGGCATTCGAGCACGGGCCAACCCTGTTGAACGAGCGCGCGCACAAGTGCCGTGTTACGACCGGCCGGTCGAGTCAAAATCGCAGTGGCGTGCGCGCCTGTCATGCGCCCTAAAGGGAATTAGGCTCGTTCATTGCGGCCAGATTCGCCAAAATGACCGAAGCCCCCTGCTCACGCAAATCTTGAGCTACCTGCAGGCCCAGACTTAAGGCTTCTGGCACCAGGCCGGCCGCCTGAGCCCGGTAAATGGTTTGACCGTCAGGCGTGGCGACAAGCGCTCGAATCGTCAACTGCTGCCCTTGGATCGCCGCGTAGGCGGCCAAAGGTACCTGACAAGACCCCCCCAAGGCGCGAGATACAGCGCGCTCGGCTAGTGCACAGGCGGTAGTTTCGTGACAAGACAGGGGTGCCAAAATTTCAAGTAAATCAGAACGTCGCTTTAAAATCTCAATGCCCAACGCACCTTGCCCTGCGGCAGGCAATGAGTCTTCGACCGCGAGGCAATGACGAATCCTTTGTGCCAACCCAAGGCGCTCAAGACCAGCCGCCGCCAATATGATCGCCGAATAACCGCCTGCGTCTAACTTAGCCAAACGAGTATCTAAATTGCCACGCAAAGGCTCAATCTTGAGCAGTGGAAACCGCGCGCGCAACTGCGCTTCGCGCCGCAGGCTTGAGGTGCCCACAACAGCCCCTGACGGTAAGTCGGCCAGCGTCGCAAAATCGTTTGACACAAAGGCGTCTCGACAATCTGCACGCGTCAAGATCGTAGACAACTCAAACGGGGCAGGCATGTCAACCGGCATGTCTTTGAGCGAGTGCACCGCAAGATCGGCGCGACCATCGAGCAGCGCATTTTCGAGTTCTTTGACAAATAGACCTTTACCGCCCACCTTTGAAAGGCTGCGATCTAAAATCTCATCACCACGGGTACTTAATTTTAATAAATCGACTTGCATCTCTGGATACAAGAGGTGCAACCGAGCCTGTACGTGCTCGGCCTGCCAAAGGGCAAGTCTGCTGGCGCGCGTGGCAATCGTTAAATGACGAGGGATCAAGCGAAACAAACCTTTAACGAAGATAGTGAAAAATCACGCTGACAACAATTCCGATGACAGCGAGCAACATCAAGCGCTGCAAAATTGTTTGACTGCGCCCAGGAGGCGATGATGGTGGCGTTGTCATGGATGACATCCCAAAAGGTTCGAACAACTCGATTTGAACACGGACAGCCAAAAAAAACCGACCCGCTATCAAAGCAGGCCGGAGTGTCGTGCGGTAAACCTTGAAATCTACAGAACTGATTTCAAGAGCTTGCCCATTTCAGAAGGGTTTTTAGTCGTACGAATACCGCAAGCTTCCATGATTTCAAGCTTAGCGTCTGCTGTATCAGCCCCGCCAGAAATCAGCGCGCCTGCATGCCCCATGCGTTTACCAGCGGGTGCGGTCACGCCGGCGATAAAGCCAACCATCGGCTTTTTCATGTTCTCTTTTGCCCACAAGGCTGCGTTGACTTCATCGGGACCGCCGATTTCGCCAATCATGATGACGGCATCTGTATCAGGATCTTCGTTAAATAATTTGAGCACATCGATGTGCTTCAAACCATTAATTGGATCGCCGCCGATACCGACCGCACTCGATTGACCTAAACCGAGTTCAGTCACTTGTGCCACAGCTTCGTAGGTCAAGGTACCCGAACGACTCACGATGCCCACACGGCCTTTACGATGAATATGACCGGGCATAATGCCAATCTTAATTTCGTCCGGCGTGATTAAACCAGGGCAGTTCGGCCCAAGCAAAAGCGTTTTGCTGTTCATTTGTGCCATGCGGTACTTGATCTCAAGCAAGTCACGCACTGGGATGCCTTCAGTGATACAAATCACTAAATCCAGTTCGGCCTCGATGCCTTCCCAGATAGCGGCAGCGGCCCCCGCAGGCGGCACATAGATCACCGACACGTTGGCGCCGGTCTCTGCCTTAGCGTCTTTAACCGAGGCAAAAATCGGAATACCTTCGAAGTTTTCGCCCGCTTTTTTAGGATGCACACCTGCCACAAAAGCGGCTTCGCCATTGGCATAGGCGCGCGAGGTACGCGTATGGTATTGACCTGTTTTACCAGTAATACCCTGGGTAATAACTTTTGTATCTTTGTTAATCAGAATCGACATATCAGTATCCCTGGCAGAATTATTTAGCCGCCGCGACAACGCGGGTTGCGGCATCAGCCATTGTGTCGGCGCTGATGATAGGCAGACCCGAATCGGCTAGCATTTTCTTGCCCAACTCTTCGTTGGTACCTTTCATGCGAACCACCAAGGGCACGCTTAAATTCACGGCTTTACACGCTGTGATCACACCTTGTGCAATCACATCACAACGCATGATGCCGCCAAAAATATTGACCAAAATGGCCTTGGTGCCTTTGTTGCTGAGCATGATCTTGAAGGCTTCAGTGACACGCTCGGCCGTGGCGCTGCCGCCAACATCCAAAAAGTTAGCAGGCTCGCCACCAAACAACTTGATCGCGTCCATAGTCGCCATCGCCAGGCCAGCGCCGTTGACTAAGCAGCCAATGTTGCCGTCCAGCTGAATGTAGGCCAGCTCGTGCTTGCTTGCTTCGATTTCGGCCGGGTCTTCTTCGTCAAGGTCGCGATACGCAACGATTTCAGGATGGCGAAACAACGCATTAGGATCAAAATTAAATTTGGCATCCAGCGAAATGATGTCGCCGTTGCCGGTCAGGATCAGCGGATTAATTTCAGCCAGTGAAGCGTCGGTATCCCAATAAGCCTTGTAAAGTTTTTGGAACTCAGCCGCAGCCTTGCCCACTGAGGCCTCGGGCACACCAATGCCGCGCGCCAACGTCTGGGCTTCGGTATCCGTCAACCCCACACCCGGATCTACAAAAACCTTGAGAATTTTTTCGGGGTGGTGTTCAGCCACCTCTTCAACGTCCATCCCGCCTTCGCTGGAGGCCATCACGCACACACGCTGTGTACCGCGGTCGGTCACAATGCCTACGTAGTACTCTTTTTTGATGTCGGCGCCCTCTTCGATCAGCAAACGACGCACTTTTTGGCCCTGCGGGCTGGTTTGATGCGTAATCAGCTGCATACCAAGGAT
>Ga0114968_10000496_pt1 | contig 29676 bp, 31 predicted proteins | sample M_130807_EF_Meta_FD_87020 | JGI IMG/M metagenome (GOLD analysis project Ga0114968, IMG submission 87020) | Freshwater microbial communities from Lake Montjoie, Canada to study carbon cycling - M_130807_EF_MetaG | ecosystem: Environmental > Aquatic > Freshwater > Lake | place: Lake Montjoie... | reverse complement strand
GGAAAATCCGTATTGACGGATTTGATGACACAGGTATTAGGCAATTACAAAGTAGGTGTTCCAATAACTCTCTTGACGGGTGCAAGAGGCAAGATTGGTGGTCTAGCTCCAGAAGTGGTCGCGATGAAGGGCGCAAGATATGCCGTTATCCAAGAGCCGGATTCCAATGAACGAATTAATGTAGGCGTTATGAAAGAGTTGGTTAGTGGTGTAGAGCCGATCAAAGCTCGTGCACCATATATGTTAGAACCAGTGGAATTTGTTCCACAATTCAAACTAGTCTTATGTGCAAACGAATTCATGGAGATAAAGAGCCGAGATCACGGAACTTGGCGCAGAATTCGCGTAGTTCCATTTGAGACATTATTTACAGATAATCCAGTCAAGGATGATCCAGACAAGCCCTTTCAATTCAAGGTTGATCGCGAACTATTGAAACAATTTCCAGTATGGCGCGAAACATTTGCCGCGATGTTGGTTGATCGAGTAAATATCACAGGCGGTCGTGTGCAAGATTGCGACATTGTCTTGAGCGCAAGCAATTCATACAAGGAGCGTCAGGATTACATGGCACAATTTGTGTCAGAACGAATTTGCAGACAGCCGGGGGATTCTTTGCGCAAGGCACACTTGAGCGAGGAGTTCAAGATCTGGTATCAGACCAACTTTGGAACAAAACCCCCATCGACCAAGGATCTACACGAGTATGTGGACAAAGTCTTCGGAAAGAATCGCGCTGGTGTTTGGTCTGGTATTCGTATAAAGTATGATGACCCCAGCGGAAACAGTTTGCCATCAAATATGATGGAACAATCCGGAGGGATGGATGACATGGGTGAAATCGAATTCGAATAACCATAGACCTCCACCACCCATAAAAACCAATACGGTAAAATAAACATAAAAAAATGAGACAATACACTATATTGTTTCATTTTTTGATTTTTTGACCTTTAGTGTAAAATGACTATTATTAACGGAATCGAAATTGATCACATTGAATACAAAGTCAATGAAATAAAACAGGCCATTGCAAACAACGATCCAATCGAACCCAAATTGCATGTTATCATTGTTGTATCGAATCCCTGTCTTTTTGCACGCCGATATATTTTGATGAAAGAGTTCGTAAAACGTATTGAAAATGAGGAAACCAATGTCATACTTTATGTGGTCGAAATGGCATATGATAAACAGCGATTCTTGGTTACAGATGAAAAGAACAAGCGACATTTGCAATTGCGAACTAAAACTCCTATTTGGCACAAGGAGAACATGATTAATTTAGGCGTAAAGTATCTGTTGCCCAAGAATTACAAGGCCTTTGCATGGATTGATGCCGATGTGGAGTTCGAGAATAATACTTGGGCACTAGATACATTGAAGATTCTCAACGGAACAAAAGACATTGTCCAGGTCTACAGTCATTGTCTAGACATGGACTCACGCGACTTGACAATGCGAGTACATAATAGTGCGGGATACCAGTATGCGAATAAACAACAGTATTCTGGTAATGGTGCCAATTTCTGGCATCCGGGGTTTGCATGGGCAATAACCCGCAAAGCATATGAGCGAATGGGTGGGCTTTACGAGTTAGGTATCTTGGGTTCCGGCGACAATATTATGTTGCATAGCTTGATAGGTAATGGTCTTAATGGTATCAATGATGATAGTACTGATGATTATAAAGAATCCATTGTGGAATTCCAACAAGGGATGAAAAATTTGCGTTTTGGATATGTTCCGGGGGTCATCCGACACCATTACCACGGAAGTAAGAAAAACCGGTTTTATCAAGAACGATGGCGCATTTTGCTAGATCATGGATACGCACCTACGTTGCATATTACTACAGATGCTAGCGGTGTTTTAATTCCTAGCAACAAATTTCCCAAGGGTTTGCGCGAAGATATTATGGGATACTTTTTTAGCCGTAATGAGGATGAACGTTAAGGGCTATCGGAGGTTTTGTAGCTATCTCAATAGATAAATACATTTATCTACTGAAACTTGTAGAGACATTAGTTCGACCAAACTGGTATCGCGTTATAATATGTTAATGCGGTTGTGTGGTTTGAAGATGGCTGATAAAGACTTCCTCTAAATAATGAATATAAGTAGTAAATCCAATCTATAATACCGTATTCAATTGATGATATAATGAGTGGATAAATAGCAAAAGCTAAAAATATTAGGAATTTTACAAACACCGAATATCCGCGATCCTTTCCGAAGAATATGCAATATAAAACTGCTAAACTTAGTATATAGTAAATATACCATAAGAAAAAGTTTATGTATACGTACCAATTCATATTGTTTAATAAATATTTTGTTTTTTGGTTATCAGTAGAATACACGTCTTTCATTTTTGTGTAAGATGTTTGTATGATATCGTTTTGCCATTGTACCGCATTATATAAATCTTGTTCTGCTGACATTTATATAATGATGTTATTTTTTTTATCAAAACATCAAAATCCAAAACTCAATCCTCCTGTACCTTGCCCTTGATATACTGGTTGGTAATTACTTGATTGTTGAGATGTATTTGCAATCTGATTTACAAAATTAAAAGCTGATTGATTTGCTTGGTTCATTTGATTTCTTATGAACGCCGAAACCGTGTTAGATGGAGTGGGGGTCGTGGGTGCTTTGGTTGTTGGAGCTGGGGTGGTTGGAGCTTTGGTTGTTGGTGCTGGTGTTGTTGGTGCTGGTGTTGTTGGTGCTGGTGTTGTTGGAACTGGGGTTGTTGGTGCTGGGGTTGTTGGTGCTGGGGTGGTTGGAACTGGGGTGGTTGGAACTGGGGTGGTTGGAACTGGGGTGGTTGGAACTGGGGTGGTTGGTGCTAGGGTTGTTGGTGATCTGGTGGTAGGAGCAGCACTAGTCATCGAAGTAAATGTTGGACTAGGATTGGGAGAAAAAGTTATAGTCGGTGTAGGTGTAGCTGTTGTGCTAGGACTGGGACTTGGACTAGGTATTATCGGTGCACCAGTTATTCCAGAAGTATTTACAGGAACAGGTCCAGATGCTTGTTGAGCTAAACACATCATCGAATTCGGATCCCATGCGGTACCTTGCCCGCAACAGCTTTGTTCATAACATAGTCCAAGAGATCCCCAAAAAGATGAACCACTACTGTCTTGTGCGGCAGGAACAAAAACACCACTACCGTCCGTCAATGGTGCAGGTAAATTCAACTCATTGAAGTTCACTTTATCTCGTGAATAGATAACTGCATAAATATAAATAATTATGGAAAATGCAACCAATAAATTTGCAATATGTAGTAAAATAACAATTCCGGAAGGAACATATGCAAATGTATTTGATAAAAATTGTATCAATAAAAACACTAAAAGTGCCGCAATAATAACGATAACAATCTTGGTATATTCCGCATATTTCAATCGATAAGAATTGTTTAATAATGCTTCGCGTTGTTGTTGAAACTTGGCTTGTTCGATGAGAGCCTTTTTCTCATTCAAACGTTGTTGTTCGGCATCAACTATTCCTATCATTTGGTTCTGGTGGTCCAAGATTGCATTTGACGAAGTATTTGCAGCCTGATATTGTTGTGCTAAACTAGTCATTTGGTTCTGCAAATCTGCAACATACCCCACAATTTGAGGTGCATTATTTACATTTGGATAACTATTTCCTAGATCGGTTATGTATTTATCTTGGACTTTGAATACACCGGCTAAATCAAAATACCCATTATTACTGGATGAAGAAGGAAGAGGTGCAGGAGAAGCAGAAACTATTGTTGCCATATTTTAATATAATTGATAATAATCGAATACCCTACTATTATACTCTCATATAATAGTGTTTGAAGGGTGGGCGATAACAAAATTGAAAGGCTTATTTATGAATTTTACTAAATACATTTCCCAATCAATTGCTACAGTTATACTGCTTCACATTATTATTCGAACCATGAACACTACATTCAATCAATACAGAAAGGCGTGCTACCAAGAGCGCATCCTCCAGAACAACCTGGAGGTTGTCAAGGACGCGACCAAGAGGTCCAAGCCTTTCCTAAAAAAAATAGAGAGTTTCCGTCAAGAGAAGTTGACGGATATTGAAAGAGAGGTCATGACAGTGGACGTTATTTGCCAGAGAATTATTGCAGGAGATCCGCTCGTTTGCGCTCTCTTTCGCAAGGATCCAACAAAACAGTCATTGGACGAAGTATGCCAGATTCAGTGGCTCAAGAAGAATCTGTCGCCTACTACGGACAAACTACCGGCTGACAAGGTGGGCGCAAAATTCTTTATCAACCAAACCTTGTCTACTATAACGGAAACAAATAAACGCCCAAAGCATGCGTCCAAGACGCTAGACACATATGACCCCGTAAACAACACCTATGGTATTTTGAAATACACGTCGGTGTCGGGTGGTGCGCAAGATAACCAATTCGCAGACGTTGAACACTTTATGCGCGAAATCGTCGGTTATTTGCAAAAGACTGCCGATGCACCTGAGACCTTTGTCTTCTATTTGGATGGTTCCTATTACACTGAAGAAAAAATTCATTGTCTGAAAGAGCTCATTCCGGAGGGGTTCGATGGTCGAATCCGGATCACAAATTGCGAGGCTATTTTGCCTAGACCATCCGAATCCGATTGTTAGATATTAGATATTAGATGTTCGATAATTGTGTACGCCAATTCAAATGGTATTCGTTTTCTCGCATATTCTTTAGATTCCCTAAATTGGGGTAGAAATAGACTCCATGTATTTGTCCGCCTAGATTCAATAAATTCGTTAAACAGTTTACATGTTTTTTCTTGGTCTTCCGGGTTCAGTGTCCGTCCTTGGACTCTAAGTGTTGCATATGTTCGGCTGCAGTCTTGTGCGGGGTAAACATATCCTGGTTTGTATTCTAGTTTGATGCGTCCTTGTTTTGATCCGCTATCTACTGCGGTAAGCGTCATGTGTGTTTGCTTTTCCCCGGGTTTCAATACATGTCCTTCTACGTGGCGTCTAACAATGATTGGATTATGGTTTTGGTTTTGGTTCTGGTTCTGGTTCTGAGTCAATCGATAGACTTCTCCCCCGATGATCCAATCGTTCGCCTTGGACATTTCGAATATCCTGGTTTCTTTGGAAGGATACTTTGTCCAAGATACACTTTGGCGAGTCATGGATGATTCGGTATCCAATTTTGCAAAAGAAATCGCGACCACTGTAGTTGCCGTATCTTGGAAAACGGACTCTTCAAAATAATTTACGCGCAAAATGCGATACTTGGACATGAAACTGTTGCGACACCTGACGTCCACGTCGCGTGGTGAGAAGAAGAATCCGGATGGAATAATCATGATCCCTCCATGACATGGCGCCGACTGTTCACACAGAGAAGTGATGAAACATTTATACAGATCATTCGTGTTGTATTTATCAAACAGGGTTTTGTTGGGACATTTATTTCTTGCTAAATAAGGGGGGTTTGTTATAATCCAATAATTCTGGTACGAGGGTGGGTCCATAAGGGTGTCGCGTTTTACTGTGTCCTCGTATTTGGGGTCAATATCATATAATATTGTGTTTGTGTTTGTGTTTGTCTTTGTTTGCGTTTGTTTTTGCGTTTGTTTTTTGATAAACCATTCGACTAAATCTCCCTTTCCTGCAAAAGGTTCGATGACATCTACGGTCTGATTCAACATATATGGTTCAATCGTTTCATAGAGTCCGTCCAAGATATAATCCGATTGAGTCGTATAATACTGTCCTTTCTGTTTTTTTTCATTGATACTGGATCTGGATGCGGGTCTTCGAATGGTCCGTACATTATCGGTGTATTGAATCAAAACATTTCTCATGTATCAATATTGATTATTAAATATCAAATATTGAATATATTATATTGTTATTGATGATGACTTTATATTGTCATAATCAATTTTACTAGACACCACATTAATGTCTATCAGTAGATAAATGTATTTATCTACCGAATACATAGAGAAATCCACCTTTTTGTAGCCATTTGGCTAGAAAACACGGATAGCCCTTAATACGGGATATAAGAGAAAAGACCACTCTCATAAATGGTTGCTCTAAAGGTATCATTAATTCCATCCACATAGACTATATCTCCGCTGCTAACCTCGTCGCATCCATATTCCGATGTGCAACTCTTTCCATTTACGCTTACAGGGAGTTTAGTATTCAAATTACCTGATGGCATCATCGTGTAGTACTGGTATTTTCCGCGACCAACGGGTGTTTGACGTCCCATCAAGGGCAACACCATATCACCCGATCCATTCAAACGAGTCAAAATACCAATCTGCGAATAGTTTGTTATAGGACCTTGTGTTGACATATTGATGGGAAGACCTCGGACTAATCCTCTTTCACTTGCTGGTGGATACGGTTGGTCGACTTTTACAGGGGGGATATATACACTTTGTAGGGAATCTGGAATTTGTAGAGGAGCCGAGAATAATACAATAGGAGTTTGTATAGAAGAAGATGCTACAGGAGAACCCTGAAGAATACTATTACCATTGTTGTTTCCGCTACCGCTGCCATCTGCGGGATTGGGTCGAACAAAAAATTGTTGAAAACTCTGTTGTGATTTGGGTTTAATGACAAGAACATAATATGCATAAATAAAGAGAACCAAGATAACAAAGACAATAAACAACGTCATATTTTCAACGCAAAATAATCCGGGGATGCACTTTTTTGCCATTTGTTAATTGAATTACTACAATACTATATATACTACTATAGTATTGTACGAAAAAAATGTATGCCCACTATATTATTACTTACTATACATTTTACTATAATATTCCAAAGACGTTTGGACTATCATCTCCACCGTCCAGGTGATTTCCTTCGAACCACGATATCCATTTTGCACTTGGTATAATTGAAGTGAAAATCTTCGCAACGCCATGTATAAATTGATGTGTAGTACAATTCAACATTGTTCCCCATTGTCCCATGGTTTTATATACAGTTTGCTTTCCTTTTCCATCGCCGAAATCCATGGTTCCTTTACATCTATAACAGTTTTCAATGACAGACTCAGGCCATTGTATTATGTGATATCCAGTTAAAGTAAATATAACTGTGTCGACTGGAAGAATCACTGCTTCTATGATAAGATCTATCAAGAATTGTAAGTCCAACCCCGTTATAGCGTAGATTAATAATAAAGGCAGTTCAATAAATACACCATAGAAAATTCCGAAAATAATATCGATTATGTAATATCGCGTGCACGAACCATTCCAAAATTTAATTTGTTTATCCCACATGCATTCTAATATGATCTTGAACACATCTAGACCGTAATCCGCGCCAGTTTTTGCCTCTTGTGCTCCGCAATTCACGTGGTTGAAAATTCCATCTCTTAATCGCGGAATACCTTCAAAGAAATTTTCTATATCGGTTAAAATCGCTTCCACCGGACCCAATATAGTGTTTCCCACTTGACCTACAAAGCTTGTAATACTGCTTCCTAAATTATTAAGATCATTCGGTATATTTTTTATTCCATTCCCAATACTGTTGAAAAAATCGTCTAAGGATTCCATACCTTCAACCGTTGCTTCGCGTTTTTTCCTTAGTTCAGTTGCTTTCTTTGATAGGAAAATCGTGAATAGTGTTATCGCGACCAGACCAAGAGCTGCGAATCCTATTTTTTGATATATCGAAAGTTTGATTTTATTCATACGATTTTATTTATATTTTATATTAATTACCCTACTATATACTAGAGATATATAGTAGAGACACGACTTGTTATTTATGTAGAAGCCGATCCTGGTGCCAAAGTAGAATTTGGGGAAGATGGTTTGGATGTTGAAGCTACACTTGCCTTTAATTTGGCAACAGTATCCTTTGCTTTTTCCAAGAGAGGTTGCATTTCAGAGACACCCTGCATTAATTTCACCTCTAAATCTAAGAGTCCCTTTATATCTGCTTTCGCATTTTCCACCAAAGTCGGTGTTGGTTCGGGTGATTCTGTTATTTTGGATGGCTTGGGTGTTGTTGATGTTGCTGGGGTCTTGGTCATCGTAGGGAAAGGTGTAGATTCCTCTTTATCTTCATTTTTCTCGTTTTTTTTATCTTCATTTTTCTCGTGATCATCCTCTTTATCCATTGAGTCAAATCCCTCTTCCACTTTTATTTCTTTACCATAAAGAAAAACATTCGATACGGCTAAAGCTATTATCATAACTACAATCATATTTTTGCTGAAAAACGTGGTTAGGAATCCGACTAGTATGAATACAGCTGCGTAAATCCCGTTTCCTGTGCTAACAAAAGTATACAAGTTCACTAAAGATACTACAAAAAGGAAGTATAGTACAATGCGGCTTTTCAACAAATTGCTGAAATTTCCATTTTTGTTGATCCAAGATGTTATCGATTTTAATAGTTTGGTCATGTTTTATATATGGTTCTTGGACAATAGATATATGTATCTCTAGAAATTTTGGTGGTTATTGTGTAAACTTTTTTTACACAATAATGTAATAGTCATGTTATACGCTTGTGTATTATTATGTCTTGATAATATAGTGCATAACGACGTAGGGTTGCATTAAATTCATGGCATTTCCAGATCCTGTTGTATTCGTTGTGAATGCGTGTTGATGAGTTGTCGAAGAATTGATGGTCAAACTGTGCGAATGCGATCCTGCTGATGATGTAGGTATATCACTTGGATTTGTACTATATCCTCCGTCTGCTGTTCTATATATAAATTGATTATCCGTATCATTTGAACTACTACCATATACTGAATTATTACTAGTTTTTTGTTCAGCAAAATAAGCATCGCTATAGTTATGACTGTGTGATCCAGTAGAATCCGTTGTTCCTGTATGACTATGTGATCCGGAAGAATCCGTTGTTCCTGTATGACTATGCGACGGCATTTCGGCAGTTGTTATTGTGTGTGTGTTGCTGATCCACCAGTTTGACCTCGGTTATAGCTTCCACCATTATGACCAACCACAACATTACCCTGCATATTGGGTACATTGAACGTAGTGGATCCATTACCCGATCCATAGGTTGTCCCGATGACGGAAAAGAGGTTTGCATATGTGGTTCTAGACACTTGTGATCCATCGCAAATCAACCATGTATTTGGTGGTGTAGAACCAGCGTACATTTTGACACATCCCGTAGGAACGTAATTTTGTAGATCAATAAATGTGGATGCATCGCTCGATACAGTAGGTGCTCCTACATTTACAATCTTGGACCCAGCTACATTAAGGTTCAATCCGTCGGTACTTGTAATGCTCGGCATATTACAATTACTTTACTTGATATATATCTATACGGATAAAAAATTGTAGAATCAGAAAAATGCAAGAAACACAAAAAAAAATCACACATTTTCGCTGTCTTGGCTAGATTCAAAATTTTCTTCCTCGTCTTGGACATATCCCTCTGGAACTCTTTCTCCTCCATAAATGTCCAAGATTTCCTTGACTACTTCCTCGCGTTGGATATCGGTTTTGTCGAATTCAAAACTACTAATACTGGACGACCGTTTTCCGCGAAATTTGTCCAAGAAATCTTCCAACCCATTACGCTCGTTGGGACGGTCATATTGATCTAAATCTCCAGTGATAACGAGTCGGCTGTTTTCGCCCAACCTGGTCAACAACATTTTCATTTGCGATATACTGCAGTTTTGCATCTCATCCGCAACGATCCACGAATTTTTGAAGGTACGGCCTCGCATATATCCTAAAGGTGCTATCTCGATGATCTTTTCCTCCATGAGGGCGACAACCTCTTTTGGCGAAATAAACTGATACAGGACATCATAAATGGGGCGAATCCAAGGCGCCATCTTTTCTTCCAATGTTCCTGGGAGGAATCCGAGTTCTTCGTCTACGGACACCGAAGGACGCGTGAAGATGAGCTTGTCATATACACCTAGCAAAAAATTACGCACACCGAATTCTGTTGCAAAGAGGGTTTTCCCCGTTCCAGCTGGACCGGTTGCCAAGATGATCTTTTTCGCCTTGGACTTTAACATGGATGCATAGATTTCTTGGCTTTTCGTCTTGGGTTTTGTGAACTTTTGGTCAAAGAGGTCGCGTTCTTTTTGCGAAAGGTATTGATGTTGCTCATAGACTTTGCGCGATTCTTTGAATCCGGCTTGCCCTGCTATATGACCGTCATGTTGTTCATATTCATATAGAATCTCTTTTTCGTTCTGCTTCTTGGACTTGCGGCCACGCTTCGATACAGGTTTTGCGTGTGCTGCAGCTACTTCTCCAAGAGAGTTCGACAGATCCATTTTTACATTAGAGTGGTATTTTTATTACAAGGAGGGATTTCTTTGTAATAAAATGTGTTGTAAAATTTGATAGGTGTTTTATTCACGTTCAGGTCATCTTACTTGAAAAATAGAATAGTCTTCATCATGTTTAGATATTGTTTTTCCAAATTCTGGTTTCAATACATCATATGCGGTTTCAAGCTCATTAAGTTTGTAATTCTTTAGATCTTTACTAAGTTCTGGATCTCCTTGAATTTTTTGTTTTTTTATTTGATACATAGTGTGTAATAAGCCAATGTTAAGTATTTCTCTATTTGTACCAAGTATGTCTATAGCATCGTCGCTAGTAATGTTTTGTTTAATTTCTGGTTTTTTTAATAAAAAATTTAAATTGTTTATTGAAACATAAAAACGATATTGATCCCAAGGTTTTTCATATTGTACATCTATTTTTAATTGTTTGATTAAGGATTCTATCTCGTCTATATCTCCTTTTTCCATTTCGCGTGATTTTCTATTATTAAATTTTTTATACAAATATTCTGCACGATCAATTGGTATCATGTACATTTCTCTTGATGACCACAATTTATAGCCAAGAAAACGTATTCCACCACGTTTGTATCGCCTGGTCTGTCGCTTTTTTACACTTTTCGCGGTTTTTCTAACACATCGCTTTATTGTTTTTGGCATTCTCCTATTAGAATAACGTGATATTTTTTCATAGTAATGATTCAATCAAATAAAAATCGATCTATCCTGGTCTTAACGCAAAACATCTTATGTGCTAAAATACCGGCGACAAAGACCAAGACGATTGTTATCCAATACGACCACCTAAAGAACCAAGCCAAGAATATTCCGAGTACAAGAGTCATGACTGTATCGACTAAAGCTATGTCCAAGATGGGAATCCTATACTTATGCGCACCCTCGCCCACTTTTCCAAACATATCTTTGTATTTACACAAATCCATATTACGAGTAGTATATTTTATAGATATAGATTTCTTGGGGTAATACGATTCCTTAAACCTTTTCACATTTCAAATTTCAAATGCCGAATTTATAAATTCATCGATATTATTATTACACAATAATGGTGCAAACTTATTTATTTTTTCATCATTCCAATTCCACCATTTAATTTCTAATAGTTTATCTATTTGTTCTTTATCAAACCTATATTTTATTAATTTTGCTGGATTTCCTCCTACTAAACTGTAAGGTTCTACATCTTTAACAACATGACTATTATTTGCAATTACTGCACCATCACCAATATTAACACCTGACATAATTACTACATTATCACCAATCCACACATCATTTCCAATAATTACATCCCCTTTTGTTAATGGATGTCCATTACCATTGAAATTATTGAATATACCCTGATGTACATGACCAAAAGGATATGTAGTGACCCAATCTATTCTATGGTTGCCTCCTAAATAAACATCCACATTTGATGCTATTGAACAAAAATTACCTACTTTTAATTTTGTACCTTCATTCCAAGAATGTATAGAAGGTCTACCATATGTATATTTTCCGTACGACATTATATTATTTAGGTATTTATTTAGGCGTTTATTATTTATATTTATTTAGGCGTTTCTCCGAAATTATTTTCTTTTAGCCTCTTTTTTCGGGAAAAATAATCCGGCGTTTTTGGAAACACATATCCGACCTCTTTTCCTTGCGAATTTCTACAATCTTTCCGATATTTCGCTGAATAAACGAAAGATCCGAAAAAATTGATAGGCAGATGGACGCTTTATATGTAGTATAAAACAATGGATTTTCATCTTGAATCAGCTATGCAGAATCGCGAGCAACAACCCGACATTAGTTTGATGGATTTACTGGAGAATCAAGACTGTGTCAAGATCAAGCTCATTATCCGTCGTCCACAAGAGGGCAAAACCTTCATCATGATTAGCGACATTATGAGTGATCAAAGAAATAGTCTGAATATCATTTTCACTATGAACACGATCAATTCCAACCAGCAACTGTATAGCCGACTTTTGCAAAAGTGTGGTCCTAATAAACTCCTGGTGTTTAATTCAAAGCCCGAAAGTGTAGGACCTGGATGCCTACATGCAAAGGGGTCGTTCGAAGCATTACAGATTCTAATGACCCATAGTATTTCATGTTTAGTTGTATGCGCGCATTCGTCCAAGATTCGCAAACAGATTCCTTCTTTGCTCCGTTTCCTAGGTGGATTACGCAATTTCACCCGCGATGTAAAAATCCACATCGATGAAGCACACAAATACATTCCGGAAAACCGCGAATCCGTCATCGACATGCACAACATGCCCATCGTAAAAGAGATAACGGGATATAGCGCATCGCCAAAGAATATATGGGTTCCATACCATCCCATCTTTGGAAACATGTACATTGTGGATGTGGCCGCAGAAATGGGAATCATGACGGCGACGGATTATTTCGGAGTTAGAGATACCGTGTATGTTCCATGCGAACTTTCATCAAGGGATCTGATTGAATGGGCCGATTTGAATCCCGCAATACCTTCGAAAATCCTTAATATGGTAAAAACGAATTCTATCAATTGGCTCGTTTCATCTGTATTTGGTTTAGGTAATGAAGTCGAACTGTTGTCCTTTGTCAAATTCACTTTGGCTGCGAAATTGGTGAATGATATTGATCCAGACCAATTCAGTTATAATTTCATTCCGGCGTATACCCGACGTGCGACACACTACATGATCGCCGAAATGATCTTGGAACAATTCCCCACCGCGAATGTTATTGTTATGAATGGACAGCATTTCGGATTGTATCGTACCAACGAAATCGTAGATTTTCCTAAAGATTTGATTAATGTATGTGAACCCTCTAAAAAGGTGGAATATTTGATTCGCGGATCACCGGATCGTCCTACCTTTATAACCGGTTTTACATGCTTGGGTATGAGTATTACGCTTATCAATGAACTACTGGGCAATTTCGACAATGTTCTCATGTGCCACCAACACTACAGCGATGATATCTCGTATCAGTTGTGCCGATTCTTGTTTAATTACACGTCTTGGTCTGATGAAACCCGGCGTAAGATCAAATCTACCCGATTCCACTGTTTGCATGCCGAGACACGAGATCGTTGTTTAGCTTATGAAGTGCTAACTCTGAATATCATGGAGAATTTGTCTGGCGAAATGAGAACCAAGGAAGAGATTACTGGACAGGTCGATCCAAATGCAGAGCGCAACCATCGCAAGCGATTGAATCGCAAGGAACGCCAGGAGATTATTGAGGAGCTTGGACGATCGGCAAGTGTAGTCTGGCACAGAATCCCTGTGTTTGATGGAAACGATGAGGAACGCTGGAGCCACATTCGTCAAACATACCGAATCCACCATGAGAAGGAAATCGGTAGACGTGTTATGCCGAAGAAGAACAGCGATGGATTCTACATTTCGTCGTTGACTAAGCAAAAGACGATTCTATCCAACACTGATATCAAGCGTCATAAACAAACCGACAAATGGAACAGTTTGCATGATCTGTGTATGCAGACCAATTATTCGCGTTTATTCGTTGGATACGATGACACCCAGGATCCCGGAGACTACACCATTTGGATGAAACAAACTACTCTAGAACCGACCGAGCGTGTTATGGTACTATTGGGGAGATATCGTGTTTTGAAACGGGAATTCACCGCCTTGAACAATGATGACGGACGGCAGATGGCTTCATCCGACAATGAAGATAGTGGTGATAGCAACGATGGCGAATCTTCTGATACAGAATCTACAGTATCCGATACAGAATCTACTGTGTCTTCGATTGCATCTGCCAGTGTGGAGGTGTAAAAATTATGTATATGAATTTTCAACTTTGTAAATGATACTTATAGATTGTTTCTTTTATGAACATTTCATGTGGTTTATCATCAACTAAATAATAATAAAGAGCTATCCGTGTTTTTTGTAGCAAAATAGCTATAAAAAGGTGGATTTCTCTATATCTATATGTATTCCTTGTAATTCCTTGTTTAGTAAAATCCGGGAGAATCCTAGGGTCCATAGAATCCTTCAAATAATTTAGGCGTTTCTCCGAAATTATTTTCTTTTAGCCTCTTTTTTCGGGAAAAATAATCCAACGGTTTTTCAGACTTGTTGGAAACATCTTTTACGCCGTTTTTTCCATGATCTTTCGCGAATTTCGCGGAATAACACAAAGATACATATAGATAAAACGACCGCACACAATATGCTGTAGAGTATTGCGTAAAAATTTTGGTACCCAAACCCATATTTGAAGAAGGAAAACGACATAAAAATGTCCCTAGTATATTATTTAGCCAAAAATGTCCTCGCCCGCAAAACAATCACATATTTTGATAGATGGAGAAGAAAAACTCACTCGTGAACGGGCAGACAGTATAGTAAAACCGGCAACTACAACCACTATTGCAAAACCCGCCGATCCTTTATTAACCGCCAATGATGACCGTTTCGTTATGTTCCCAATTCAACACGATGACATCTGGAAAATGTACAAACGCCAGGTCGATTGTTTTTGGCGGGCGGAGGAGATTAATTTGGCGGGCGACTTGAATGACTGGGCAACTTTGTCTACGGATGAAAAACACTTTATCTCTATGGTACTCGCTTTTTTTGCGGCTTCGGATGGAATCGTTTTGGAGAATTTGGCAGTCCGATTCATGGGCGATGTTCAGATCGCAGAAGCCCGTGCATTCTATGGATTCCAAATTGCTATGGAAAATATTCACTCAGAAACCTATAGTTTATTGATCGATACGTATATCAAGGACAACGAAGAGAAAGCCAAGCTATTTACGGCTTTGGAGAATTACCCTTGCATTGCAAAAAAGGCGAATTGGGCGAAGAAATGGATTGGCGATAATCGCTCGTCTTTCGCCTCGCGACTCGTCGCTTTTGCGGCCATCGAGGGTATCTTTTTCTCGTCTTCATTTGCATCGATTTATTGGATTAAAAAGCGCGGACTCATGCCCGGACTCACTTTTTCCAATGAACTTATTTCGAGAGATGAGGCTTTGCACACCGAATTTGCGGTTCTTTTGTATACCAAATTGCAAAAGAAACTTCCTAAAAAACGCATCTATGAGATTATCCAAGAAGCCGTCGAAATCGAAAAAGAATTTATTACGGAGGCGATCCCTTGTCGTATGATTGGCATGAATGCCACCTTGATGACGCAATATATTGAGTTTGTTGCCGACCGTTTGGTTGTCCAATTGGGATATGAAAAAATATACGGATCTGCCAACCCTTTTGATTTCATGGAACTTATTAGCGTAGAGTCCAAGGTGAACTTTTTCGAACGTACAAATGCTGAATATGCTTTGGCAAATAAAACAGTGGATAAAGATGTCTTTGATTTTGCAGCGGATTTTTGAATGATCCGATTGTGAAAAAAAAACGCATTAGTATATATACAATATGTCAACATCAGTACCTATAGAAAGTACCCTAAAAAGTATGTTAACCAAACAGATTACAGAACAAGTTTATAGAGTTTCTGGTTTTAAACCAACCCAAGAATATTATGATAAAAATCAAGAAGATTATAATAAAAAACAAGTAATTATAGGGGATGTGATCAAGGAGTTATTGTCGTCAAAAAATCATATTACTGACAAAATAGTAGAACATAAATTATCTGAAAAAGATTTTTATGATAACAAATCCAAAAAAGGCGGAAAGAGAAAAACGATCAAACGATTATCAAAGATGAAACGATTATCAAAGAAATCTAAATCCTATAAAAAATGGAATATATTTAGTTAAAGTTTATGTATTATATAATACAATACACAAACCATGGAACAAAGAAAAACAACAGATATAGAATCTTTAATGAACTATGCGGATAAGCGAAGCGACCATAAGCACACAAGTAAAAGCGTACAATAACCTATGAGTGCTCTCCAAACCACATACCATTTGCACAACCTCTTTCGAAACCTTGTAAACTTTCTACTCCAAGATCATGATCAGGGCGATGTCTTCGATGATGCGTCTCACGACCAATAAAAAATCCGACCACACAACCTTCGATCCACCCTATAAACCATGCAACATGTTCAAACACAACATCGAATGTATCATCTACACAATTTGAATCTTCTTTATCAGACACTTTCATTTACTCTACACTACATATAGTTTTTTGTTATGAAAGTAAAATAATATCTATAATCTTAGAATTAAAAATTGGATATGTTGTTTGATTATCAATGAAATTTGACGATAGTAAAAAAACCCACGAAGAAAAGTGTGAATATGGACAATAACCTATAATGCAATTATGTTTAGATAAATAAATTAACTCGGCAATTGATTCTAACATTTTATCATGAGTTCTGTTAACATCCATCTGATTGTATTCATATAATATATTGTCTCTCTTTACAATACTATTCAGTCTTTCAGACGTACGAAGGTGTAATCGTTCTTTTTTTTGCATAAGATTATTAATTTTATCTGTCGATTCATTTTCCGAAAGTATTTTGATTAAATCTCCTCCTCTAAAATGGATAATCCGATTTCCCGACCCATGCGCTTTAATCTTATTGGATACAATAGTGTTTATGGTTTCTTTGAATGTTATTACATTGTTGAAAATGTTTTTGCAATAGTCATTGGATACAAATGAATACATATGAAATGCGACTGATACTATATTATTGTGATTTACCCATTCTTCTATATTATCCCATTTAGATCTATTGTTAGTAGATGTACTTGCCCATATTTCGGAAGATTTATTATTTTTATGATATTTATCGTATGGTAAAATAAAATCATGTTTTGTTAAATCAATAATATCATTTAATGGAATATTGCAATGATCATTTATAATCCAATTTATATAGATCAATGCATTCGGATACTTTTCATGTATGTAAAATAGGTTCATCAAATTACATAATCTATTTCCAAATCCAAAATTGAATTTGAATACTATATTTTGTCTCATAAATATACTATTTATGAGACAATAAACAGAATCAAAGATTGCGATTCTTTTTAGTACGGCTTTTTCCGCCATATCGTATACGATCGCTTTTAGTAGTAATATTGTGTTTTTGAGGATTTGATGTTTTATTTGCAATACGCTTTTCTCTTGCTACCCTTCTTTCTAATAAAGCATTCATTTCATTTCGAGTAAATGTCGGCGATCTCAATTCAACAATTATACTTTTATCTTCTTTCAACACTTTCGCTAATTTATCATCAAATTCCTTTTCTCTTTTTTCTCGTTGAATAAATTTTTGTAAAATGATCTGTTTTTGTAGTAAATCGTCTATTATGCTATATCTATTCAACTTCTCGATTATACCCAAATGTTCATAAACCGGGTAATTTGATTCTATATTTATACCGTTCAAAGGTTTCTTACAAACACGGGTTATAATATTCAAACTGTTTTGTGGTGGCATTTTATTTTCACGCAAATATTCTAAACTATTCTCTAGTATATCCAAAAATTTGACTTGTTGAGCATGGTTTGAACTGGATCTAGAACTATCGTCAATAGGCCTTAATGGCGACGTATATTTTGGTGATTTTGACCTATAATTTTTGCTTGATGTTTTTGACGACATTATACTAAACTTATAGTATATTGATATTATTATATTACGTAATCCTCTACGTCTACAAATTCCGTACTCTCGGTCTCTTCGTCCGTTTGTCCATCGCGATAAATATCCAAAGTTCTGGCGCTAGCATCTGAAGCCTCCACATACTTGGGCATCCAAAAATAAGGAACTAGGCGACCCAAACCCGGATACGCCTCTTCAAAAATCTGGCGATACCACTGTTGCTCGGCGGTTTTGGGAGGATTCCACGTATAACTCTTTTGTTCTAGATCCAGAGTTTTACTACTTTTTGCATGGTCTCCCAGAATTTCATACAAAGATCGGGTTTGTCCGCTAACGCCATCGCTAAATGCCTCTTTCCTACGCCACAAGACATCCTCCGGCAATAAAGGATTTCCTTGACAATTCGCAAACCAAGCCGGCGAAAAAGCCTGACGCAACAAGTATTTTTCCGGATTGCGACCCAATTTATGGAATCGGATTTCGGGTAGAATCGACAAATAAAACTGCACCCAGGATCGATCCAAAAAGGGTGTGCGGGGTTCTAAACCATGACTTGAAATGGATTTATCGGAACGCAAAACGTCGAATGCGTGAATGTCTTTCAACAATCTTCGGGATTCGCGATCAAATTCCACGGCATCTGGGCATGCGCCCATATACAGATACCCGCCCGCCAATTCGTCAGATCCGTCTCCATTAAAGATGACTTTTGCCTCACTATGCTGAGAAATATGCTTACCAAGTAGCCAGTTTCCAATGGATGCACGCACTGTAGTAGTATCGTAGCTCTCGATTCCTCGGATCACCTCAGGAACGGCCGCAATAAAGTCGGCCTCCGTCAAAATGATCTCCGTATGTCGCGTCCCTAAATGATCCGCGACGGTTCGCGCATACTTGAGGTCTTCCGATCCCGAAAGACCAATTGAATAGGTCTCGATGGGAGGATGCCCGTGGATCTTGTGATACTCAGATACCAAAGCCGCTACCAAACTGCTGTCTAATCCGCCAGACAATAAGCACGCAATAGGACGATCGGTAGTGGAACATCTCTTGAAAACCGCCGACATGAAATACGTCTGGATCTCGCCGATACAATTCGCAATTTCATCATCGACCGTGTTTTGCAAATGAATATTGGTTTTGAATCCGGGTGTGTGGTATTTTTCAGTGCGCACATGTCGCCATTGTGGAGACACTTTTTGCGGTAGCTCGTATTCGGCATAGTGTCCCGGAGGGAAATGCGCAATAGTGTCCGTATCTACATTGTTTCGGAGTTCTGCCAACATTTTCGCCTCGGAAGCGAAACCGTATGATACGCTTTGCATGCGTTCATTGGGACTCTCTAGTATGTAGAGAGGTCGGACGCCGTATGGATCGCGCCCAACATACATCTTGGTGCACTGTTCGGGCTCTGTCAAAAGACGATTATCCAACAAAACAAAAGAGAATACACCGTCTAACATTTGGAGTGTTTGTTCGATACCATAGTGCTTGTATAAATGCAAGATTACCTCGCAATCCGAATCCGTATCGGGGATAATATTCATATCCATGTATAACTTTTGATAATTGTAGATTTCGCCGTTGCAGATCAAGATAATGTCGTCGTGTACTAATGGTTGGTTTGATGCCGCATTTAGTCCGTTGATGGCCAGTCTGTGAAATCCGAATTGTGCACCAATAGATACCTTTTGCAAAACCGAGTGTTCCGGCCCTCTACCGCGACCTTTTTCAAATTCTTGTTCCACCGGTTTATTGGAAAATCCGTCATTTAATAAAGCAAAAATACCACACATATCTAACAGTTATTCACAAGACATCTTTATGTATATTTCTGTTTATGATGATTATATAATATATCCCTTAATATGGGTAGATGCATAACATGATGTTGAATAATGTCCTTCTCTACCGCACCTATAACAACAATTTTTTCTCGGTTTTGCGCCGCATTTTTTTTCATGGTTCGCGCATTTTCTTTCGTCGGTAAATTCTTTTTCGCAATATTCGCAACACCATATATCTTCATATTCTGATTCATCGTGAGAATGGCACTGGTTTGCAAAATGGCCGTGTTTTCCACATGTGAAACATCTACCGTTAGTTCCATGGTTCATTTGTGTAAGATGATCAATCGTGGATTGGTCTAGTTCAATCGATACAAATGACCCACCGCGAACATTTTCTACGCCATATCGATCCATGTATTTTCTGGTATATTTATCTTCATCATAATCATCACAGTTAGGAACTAACTCTACTAATCGAATTGGTTTGTATTTTCGTGTCCATGCTGACCCATATGCTGTAAAATGACTTTCTATGCGGAAACTGGGATCATTGGTTTTTCCAATATAATATTTTCCCTGTTCTAATTGAATCGCGTAAATAAATACCATAGTGTTTTCGTGCGATTCTTTTTTCGTGCGATTCTTTTTTCGTGTAATCCTTATCCATAGGTTTTGTCGAACCCTCGCCCACTTCAATTTTCTCGAATAAAAACAAAATTGAAGGGCTTTTTTTGCATTTATTTGATTGCACTCCTTTCAAGGAATAAGATATTAGTAAGAAGCGATTTTGAAGAGATTTCAGTGTAAAAGATGCCACGATCAAGAGAATGCTGCGATAGAGATAACCGAGATGATGCATACTGGGACTGGAAAGAGTCTCGCATGTGTCAGGAAGAGGAGGAGTATGAGTATGCGCATGAAGATTATATTGGCGAACACTTTGTCATCGATTCTTCTGGTTCAGAGGCGTATTCAGAAGATGTAGATGCCGAAGAAGAGTATCTAAAGCAATTTCATCGAATAGATGATGACTTCGATCACGTCGATGCAGTAAATGCTATGAAGGCCAATATTGCAGAACTCATGGTCCAAGTGTATGTATTAGAGGCAGCTTGTGCAAAAAAAGACGCAGAAATAAAGAAATTAAAAGAGGATTTACAAGTCATGACCGAGTGGATCGTAGAATCCGAACAGCCCGAAACAGTCAATGGACTCTAGAGTATAGAGTATAGAGTATAAGTAAAACATCGATAGATTGCTGCGATAAAAATAAAAAATAAAAACCTGTAAAAAACCTATAAACCCCCTATAAAAACTGTATGAAGTGTATTATCCTAGAAGACGAAAGAAACCAAATCAAAAAACTCATAAACAGTTTTTTTTCGTCTCCCTCGGAAAACCAAGAAGAGTTTTGCAACCAAGCGCAAGAGTTATCCAAAGAACTCCCACAAAGAATAAGACGGGTTCTACAAGATTTCGCAAAACAGGGATCCAACTCGGGATTTTTACTTTTCCAAGGGTTCGACACAGAACCGGTTGAAACGCCCCCGGATAACAAACGCAAAATTGGCGAAACGACCGATCTTGCAAAAATCCAATCCATTTTGATGAACACGCTTGGACAAATGATAGCCTATGAGGCCGAAGGATATGGTCAACTGTTTCAAGACATTGTCCCGGATAAGAGTATGGCGAACAATCAAAGCAGTATTGGTAGTCATACGGAATTGGAGATTCATACAGAACAGGCTTTTTCAAAACTCCGACCCGATTTTCTAAGTTTAGCATGTTTACGCGGAGACCCAAATGCACAAACTTACGTTCTTCCATTACATGCCATCTTGGACAACTTGTCCCAAGAAGACATTGAACTTCTGAAACAGCCGTTATGGACTACGGGAGTGGATTTGTCTTTCCGACTGCACGGACAAGAATTTGTAGAAGGCGATATACGTGGTCCTATGCCAGTGTTGAATGCCGATTCCAATGGGGAAATAGGTTTAGTCTTTGATCAGGATTTGATGCGAGGTGTCAATGATATAGCCGATGACATGCTGAAAAAAGTCGTCGATATTTATTACAAAGATCGCATCGCGCATAATTTGCAACCGGGCGAGATCATCTTTATTGACAACCGGAGAGCACTTCATGGACGATCCCCTTTTTTCCCGAATTATGATGGTAAAGACCGTTTCTTGGTCAGATGTTTTGCAACACTCGATTACGGTCGATCTGAATATGCGCGTATCTGTGATACTAGAACTGTTGCTGCTATGTATAGTTAGTGTATCATTCGATAATATATTTATCCACTAATGGACAAAAATAGTATGCGTATAATATATAATATGTCAGAACCAAAATATAAAAAAGACGATATTGTTGTTAGCACAGACGACCAAGTTGATAAAGAAGTTTTAAAAGTTATAAGTCTTTCAGACAATATATATTATTTAGTAAACGTAATTAAATCAAAAACTACATATAATCTCGATAAAGATGGACGTATGAAGATTACACGAGAGGCATTAGAGGGTCCAGGATACGTCTTTGCTCCTATAGGCGATCCTGATATTGATTATATTATTCAAAATCATAATAATAATAATAATACCGGCGGAAAGCGTAAAACAAACAGAAAAAGAACCCATCGAAAAAGGTACAACCGTAGAAAGACCTATCGAAGAAAGATAAGATAATCTTACTGCATGTACTTTACGTACATGTTGTGTATACAAATGACTATATACACATATGAATATTACACCCTTGAAGATTTTTACAAGTCGTAAGAACTTGTAAAAATGATACGTCATTAATGTCTATCGGTAGATAAACGTATTTACAAAACAGACAGAGAAATCAACCTTTTTGTAGCCATTTGGGTAAAAGAAAAATCAATCCACCAAAAACGCATTACATTCATGCAACATTTCAATAATGTAGTTTGTTAGCACTTCATCTATATCACGATGCAGAACGATTCGAATCAAGGTGGGCGACCAAACACTTACGACAATATTACGCGCCTTCAAAAAATTGCCGACAACTGCCGCATCAGCGACCTCCAAAAAAAGAATATTGGTCTCGACTATCGATGTCATCAACCGAAAAGACCTCATATTTGCTACGGATTTTGCAATACTCGACGTATGAATATGATCATGTAGCAAAATCCCATTCACAAAATCGTCCAAGGCGATGAGACCTGCTGCGGCCACGATCCCGACTTGGCGCATGCCTCCACCGAGTGCTTTACGTATTCTGCGTGCTTTTTCGATAAATTCGCGAGGACCTACTAACAGAGATCCAATAGGACATCCAAGACCTTTAGATAAACAAACCGATAAAGAATCTACGTATTGGGCTACTTCGTGGGCCTCTTTTCCGGACGCTGTCAAAGCATTCCAGATGCGTGCGCCATCCATATGAATGGGCAGATTCCGTTTTACGGCTAGATCGCGAAGACCCTCCAAGAAATAGAGCGGCAAAACCTGTCCACCGCATGCATTATGGGTATTTTCAACACAGATCAATTGTGTAGTGGGTTCGTGAATATCGTCGTCCCTTATAGCGGCATTCACGTCGGACAAATCCATGGTTCCATCGGCTAGATTGCGGACGGTTCTTGACGAGACGCCACCAAACTGCGCTGCGCCACCCTGTTCAAATAGAAACATGTGGCTTTTATCACCCACGATCATTTCGCTACCGCGCGAATTACACCACGTCAATACTGCGGCTAAATTGCTCATTGTTCCTGAGGGGAAAAATAAAGCGGCGTCTTTTTGAAACATATTGGCAACACGATTCTCTAATTTGATTACTGTTGGATCTTCACAGGACACATCGTCCCCCACTTCTGCGTGCAACATGGCTAAACGCATTTGTATTGTGGGTTGGGTTACAGTATCGCTATGTACGTCGATCATTCGTTTACACACTATATTTACAAACTATAGTTATGTTTATGCATTTTTACCTCTTTTTTGTATTGTGATAGTTTATATCGACCAAAATGGATTTGTTTCTCTCTTTAGATCCGTGGAGTTTCATGATGTTTGCTTTTATTTGCTTTTTGATACTATTTACTGTATTTTATCAGATCAAACCGATTTCGCATACTATTGCCGAAGGATTCTTTGACCGTGCAATTATGTAGTCATCAAGAAAACCTTATATATAAAAATATTATATCCATAATATATCTAAAATATGAACGATTCTTCATCGAATAACGTTATAGATTATACTACACTTTATTATTCACCTATTGAATTGCAATCCAATAATCCGGGTGTTGATTTAGTACAGGCTTATACAAATTCTTTGTTTGTAGGTACAAGTTCTATACCTAATGCAAATATACAACAAATACAACCAGGGAATCGATATTTTTTAGATACACAAAATACGTGTGTTGATTCCAGTGGTAATCTTAGACCACTTACTACTTTAGTTGATAATGTTATGAGTAGTGATTTAGCAAATCCTCAGAAACAGGGATTGATGTATTCTGTGATAGCATCATTGAACAGAATCAGCCCTGCTTCATCTGTAATGGATTCTTCTCTATGTAAACCTGCTTCGGTTTATACTAATGGATCAAATGCTGGTTTAACTACATCGGGATGGGTGTCGTCAACAGAATACAACACTATAGATCCTCAAGCGATTAGTCAGAGTGGAATAACGGTATTTTTGACAAATTCCACGCCCATTCCAACAACATCTGCACCAACAACATCTGCACCAACAACATCTGCACCAACAACATCTTCACCAACAACATCTTCACCAACAACATCTGCTCCAACAACATCTGCTCCAACAATACCTTATACTCCATGGCAACCCCCTTTTATGCAAGGTTTCTGTTCATCCGATACATGTTTGCAAAATAAAACGCATGATACTATTGTCCAAGTCTATTTAGCCGGATTAGTGGCGCTTGCTGGATACATCGTATATAGCGCAATCACTCGCAAATAATTGATCTCAATCAATCATTGATATCAATCTAAATCTATTTATCCTATAATTACACACCCCATCGTTTGAATATTTCCAAGGCAACTAGACCACCTAATATTTGTGCTACACTGTAAGGAATGATATCGCTAGGGGGGTATTTACCAGCTGCGGCCAAAGTTATCGTTATTGCGGGATTCAAATATCCACTCGAAAAACGAGACAATATAAGCAAAATCAAAGCGAATGCGGCACCAATTGCTAAAACATTGTTCGTTGCCAAGATGATGTAAATGAAAAAAACTGATCCAATAAATTCGGCTAAATATTCATACATATTTTATATACTATAATATGTATTGAAAATAATACAGAGCGTTAAGGCCTATCCGTGTTTTTGTAGAAAAATGGCTACAAAACTGTCTATTTCTCTATATGTCTTCGGTGGATAATATATATTATCTACCAAAAGAACCTGGACTTTCTAATGTTTTGTAGCTATTTGGCTACAAAAAAAACGGATAGCCCCTTAATATGAATATATGATGTATTTTAGTATATATTCATATATTTACAAAGATAGGTGTATCTCCACTTCTAACGACGATGAGCCGCCATCCAATCTACATATGATCCATTGTGGTCATCTCCACCATTTGCCAAATCATTGTATGTTTGATTAACTGCTTTCTGACGCCGGTAAGCAGCATAGTCAGACGAATCGGCAACAAATTTGGTATTGCATGTAGACGAAGGTATTCCAGTTCCATCGCATTGTGATATGATCGAACCGATTCTACCGGTTATTCCCGGGTATTTATTGTTGACTTGATTGGATCCTCCGCAAATGTATTGAACACGTCCCAAAAAGTCGCCGGAATTGTTTACCGCACGAAAAGGCGTTGTTACCCGTGTTCGCCCGTTAACCGAACCTGTGGCGTAAGCTGTATTCCAAGAATTTACAACAATTCTACGAGTCATAACCTGTTGACTATCCTTGTAGTTAGTGTATGTTTGTTTGGCAGAATAACCATTGTAAGGTCCTCCACCAAGATTCGATCCTCCTAAATTGGGTGTTGTCAAATTTTGCATAGTGGTATTATAAAGTATACTATACTTGTATATTTTTATTCACCACGGAATAATGAATTCGGTACGGATGCGGTGTTCGAAATCGACCCAGCCGGATTACTTTGTGATATAAGATTTACGGTTTGTCCATTCACAATGAAATATTGGTTTGGATCGTTTAATGTTATATTTGAATTGAATATGATATTGAGTGGTGTTCCAGATGGTGTATCAATTAATACTGGCCATGCATATGTATTATCTACCGCATTTTGATCAAAAACTGCAGTATTTCCTGTTATAACATTAATTGTTCCAGGGAGTTCGTTAAACGCTGTTAATTGATATGGGGTAAAATTTGCATTCCAAACATTTCCTAAGCCACTAGTAGCAACTTTGTATAAATATCGATTTGCTGTTCCGTTATTCCATGAACCTGTGGAGTATCCTGTATTCGTAATAAATACATGACTGGCATCATTACCAACGGTGTATCCATAAATATAATTACTGGCGGGATTTGAGCAAATGTCGAATAATAGAGAAGCATAACAGTTGGATATATCAACGCGTCCAAGAGAACCGTCAAATAATGAATTACCGGATGGATAACCTCCCACAATTCCACCTGCGGTAGTATTATTGAGAGAACCGTCATAATAACAATTGTAAACACCACAACTACCTCTTGATATGTTTGTTGTAGCATTAGCAGTATTTGCCGCATAAGCACCCATAATTCCTCCACCATAAATGGCATCTATTTGTCCTAATGCATAGCAATTTCTTGCAATTGCATTTTCTTTATTATTACCCGTAGAATTTTGTTGATTATTTAGTCCGGCAGCTCTTCCGTAAATTCCGCCGGCATGTAATCCACTAATGACACCAGTAGAATAACAATTTGTTGCAGACACATAACCACCATATTGACCTGCGCCTCCTCCTATGATTCCACCCGGACCGTTTATACCGCTAATAGCACCTGTAGAGAAACATCTGGATACATCTACTACACCACCATTTAGATTCGTTATCGAAGTACCAGCAGCCGGATTTGAACCTACAATACCTCCTGCTTGATATCCTGATATATCTCCAATGGAACTGCAATCAAAGACTGTTAAATGTCCTTCATATGCTCCTGCATATGACCCTACAATGCCACCGCAACCATAACTTGTACCAGTACCGTAAATAGTACCCGTCGAATTACAGTGTTCGATAACGTTATTTTTCCCGGAAACACCATAGTAAATTTGTCCAATCCATCCAGCTCCAGGATTCAATGTATATGAACCATGTGCAGTTGCAGTTATATTTTTTAGTGTAATATTAGAAAAAGATCCGCTTACAGAACTCGATCCGTTTTTAACAATTCCTGGATAGTTTAATACACCACTAATGTCAATTGTACTAACAGATCCATCGATGACTACGTAATCTGATCCAATAATAAAATAGTGATTTGCATCTAAGAATATACGATTTTCACCCAATGTTAAAACTGTTGGTGTTTCTGGACTTCCACCTACGATGGTTAATGGCCAATTATATGAAGTGTCGGAGATCGCGTTGTCTAATATATAAGATGTTGGTATAGATACAACGTTTCTTGCAAGTGTATCCGGATTTGATGTTAATTTATAGAAGGCGGGGTTTTGTATTGGATCAGTAGTAGACGTCCATGTATTTGCAGGAACACCATAGTTTAATGTATTCGATACATCGACCTCATTCCAGTATGTATTTACTATACAGTTAGATTGATCTAGTTTGTTGGGTGATGTTGCAAATATACCAGGAACATAGTTATTGCACGCATCTCTTCCAACATTACTCGATATAGCAAAGCAGTTATTGGCTTCTACAGTAGAAGAGGGGGCATATCCAAAGATACCTCCTGCGTTAGTACCACTTAAATTTCCAACAAAAAAACAATTATTAGCCCTTGCAACACCATTAGTATTTCCTGCGTTTGATCCAAAGATACCACCTGTTGAATTACCATTAATAGCACCAGTTGTATAACAATTAGTTGCAGTTGCATTTCCATTAGTATTTCCTGCGCTATATCCAAATATTCCACCAGCAGAAGAACCACTAATTGCACCAGTTGTGTACGAATTGGATGCAGTTGCATTTCCATTAGTATTTCCTGCGTTTGATCCAAAGATACCACCTGCAGAATTACCACTAATAGCACCAGTTGTGTACGAATTGGATGCAGTTGCATTTCCACTAATATTTCCTGAGTTTGATCCAAAGATACCACCAGCAGAATTACCACTTACTGCACCAGTTGTATAAGAGTTTTGTATCAACAAATTACCTCCTGATAATTCTCCTGCGTATGATCCAACAATACCACCACTGTTAGCATTACTAATTGCACCCGTTGAATAACAGTTCTGGATAATATTACCAGATGCATTATTACTGTAATATGTTTGTCCTATCCAGCCCCCCTCTGAAGCTAGTGTAGTAGTTCCATGCGTTATAACACCCAAATTCCTTACAGTTATATTAGATGATCCATTCACACCACTTGCACCATTTTTTATAAATCCAGGATAATTGACAACGCCGCTGATATCAATAGTATTTCCGCATCCATCCACTGTAATGTAAGGAGTCGCTAGAATCAAGTAATGAGAAGCGTCTCTATATACAACAGGACTAGCGTATTTTATAGTTATAGGATTGGTAGAAGAACTGCTGACAATAGTCAAAGGCCATGTATAGCTAGCATCTGGAGAAGAGAATGGAAGAGTCTGATTTTGCGTTATATAGGAATTATTTGTATTAGTGGTATACGTCTCTGTATTAGTATTCAATGTATATCGCCCGGATTGTCCAAAGACATCCGTAGGCAATCCAGTTGTTTTCCAGGTACTTCCTAGATCAGTTAGTGTAGTAGATGCATCCGCAGAAACCCATATATAAATACCATTCTCAACCAAACAATTGGATTGATCATATTTGCTAGGAGTACTTCCAAAAATACCAGGCATATAATTACCGCAACCATCTAGATTAATATTAGGACTGCCAACCACATAGCAATTAGTAGCGTATACACTACCAGTACTTGCGCCAGGATCTTGTCCAAAGATACCTCCTGCTGAACCACCGGTTATTCTACCTGTTGTATAACAGTTGGTTGCAGTTGCGGTACCATTTAACTGTCCCGCTGATTGACCAAAAATACCACCTGCATTAGTACCACTAATTGCACCTGTTGTATATGAATTAGATGCAGTTACATTACCACGATTATATCCTGCAATGTATCCAAAAATACCACCTGCATTAGTACCACTAATTGCACCTGTTGTATATGAGTTCTGTATTATCAGATTGCCGGATACTCCTGCGTAATGGCCAACAATTCCACCACTATTAGAATTACTAATTTCACCAGTAGAATAACAGTTTTGTATGATATTACCAGATGCATTATTACCATAATATCTTTGTCCAATCCATCCCTGAACTGATGCAAGAGTAGTAGTTCCGTGTGTTATAACTCCCATATTTTGCACAGATGTATTTGAATATCCACTTGCGGTGGATGTACCATTTTGTATAAGTCCAGGATAATTAACAACGCCGCTGATATCAACCGTGTTTCCTGATCCATCCACTGTAATATAAGGACTCGCTAGAATGAAATAATGAGAAGCATCTGTATATACCGCAGGACTAGCGTATTTTACAGTGATAGGATTGGTAGAAGAACCGCCAGCAATAGATAAAGGCCATGTATAACTAGCATCTGGAGAAGATAATGGAAGTGTCTGATTTTGTGTTATATAGGAATTATTTGTATTAGTTGTATACGTCTCTGTATTACTATTCAATGTATATCGTCCGGATTGTCCAAAGACATCCGTAGGCAATCCAGTTGTTTTCCAAGTACT
>Ga0114968_10000494_pt1 | contig 29695 bp, 26 predicted proteins | sample M_130807_EF_Meta_FD_87020 | JGI IMG/M metagenome (GOLD analysis project Ga0114968, IMG submission 87020) | Freshwater microbial communities from Lake Montjoie, Canada to study carbon cycling - M_130807_EF_MetaG | ecosystem: Environmental > Aquatic > Freshwater > Lake | place: Lake Montjoie... | reverse complement strand
ATCGCGTATCGGAAGAGATTTATTTTATCGTTTGCTCGGGTGATGGCTATATGGAGGAACATTATATGTCGGAACGCGTAGTTCCAAGAATCATTGGTGAAGAAGAATACAAGGGATTTCATACACCGATTGTCCAAGATCCGTCAGAGTACCCCGTTTTACATAAAAATAAACATATTTTATGCTATTCTGCGCTTCTTGGAACACCCTTTTTATTAGGTATACCCGATAGACATTTCTTTTTATGTAATTACTATCATGAAGAACGATCTATACACCGAGGTATTCCTTTTAAAACCAAGATTAATAAAATGATATTTGGCGGTAGATCGGATCGAGGAGATAAACATAATTTTATGGAACTCCGCGATATGAAAATGAATCAGCGTCAATATTTTTTGAGTGACGCGGTGGATAAAACGAATATAGTATGTTCCGAATCTTGGATCGATAAACACGAAATGGTAAAATATAAGTATATTTTGGATATAGATGGCCGGGCTAGCACATGGGATGCAACAGCTTGGAAATTAAATTCCGGATCTGTAATATTCAAAGTTGAAAGTATTTGGCGTCAATGGTTTTACGACGAGTATTTACCGTGGGTTCATTATATACCGGTAAAAAATGATTTTAGTGACATACATGAAAAATGGAGATGGTGCGAAGAAAACCAAGATAAGTGCGAAGAAATATCAAAAAATGCGATGGATTTATTCCAAAAAGTATACCGCTATCAAAATATTGTCGAACATACGATAGGTGTTTTGAAACAAATATTAACTAGGCGGTAGACACATCCCCAAAGTAGCAAGGGTACTGAGCGCTAGGTTCTCTTGTTTATCGGGAACCGTGTAGGTGCTCCGATAATACGTTTTATTATCCTCCGGGGCACTCTGGGAGGGTTTTGTATCACTGGAATTGGAGGGCGCGGGTACAGAGGAATCGGGTTCGTTATTATGAATTTTGACCAAGGTTTTCTTCCATTCCGTATCTATCTCCTTAATATGCTTGTTTAGAATTTTCGCAAGAGGGCGCCAATAGGTGGAATTTCCCAAGAGTTCGGGAGCAATATTCCATAAACCATTGGCGTATTTTTCCAAATCTTGGATCAATTCTATTTCATTTTCTGGAATAACTTCAATCAATTGGTGAATCACAACGACTACTGATCTAGGCTTTAGGTCTGACATTTTTTATAAAGAATGAAAGACCATAGAATACATTCAATTTTATAAAATTGAATATAAAACATATATAAAAACCACTCGAATCAAACGATGACACCTCTTGAAGAAGAGTATTTGAAGACATTATCCGAAAAGGAGCGCAAGGCGTATGAAATTGCAAAAAATCATCTTGGATCATCGTTCGATCTAGTAAAGAGTAACGGCTTCTTAAAATGGAAGAAAGAGAAGTAATCAACCAAGACTCTTTAGTTCTTTGAATTTTCTATAATCGAAAACACTGCGCTGAGAGTTTTTTTCTCCTTGGAAAACGGATGAATAACTAGTTTCTATATTTGGTTTAGTAATCACCGATTCCTTTTTCAAAAAAGAGAAATTACATATCTTTCCAAGATGAACAAACTTATTTTTAGAGTATATTTTGGCGGGGGGTTCAACCGCGGCATTTGGCGCGGACTTCTTTGATCTTATAAATGGTCCTTCTAATGCAGTTTTTTTTGAAGCCTGTTTTTTATCTTGGTCCTCTTTTAACTTAATGAGAGGCGATACAAATCCATTCGGATACAATTGTTCATCAATAAAAAAATCACGACATCGAAATAAAATCGAATATTTGATAGCTGCCGAATTCAATATTTCATACGTCATTTGCGTATCCGAATAATACGCAAACCCTTCTTTATATGCATCGTAAAACATGATGATATTTCCTCGCGGAGTGAATTCGTATAGAATCCTACGCTTCCATTTTGGTTCCAAGATATTATCCGCTTCTGCAACAATTTTATTATATTCTTCGCGCTTATAAAATAAGGGGTCAATATTTTCACTATATTTTTTTTTATGCTCCTCTTCTTGGAACGATTTGAGAAAAACATCTTTATTGCATTTTTTATACCTTTCTTCCGGAGAATACAGCGGTGTGTTTTTAGATATATTTTTACGCTTTATCAACATTGTAAAAAAATAAGCAAAAGAGAAAAAGGAAATCGAATTCAATATTGGATATAAATAAGTCACATCCATGTTTTATATATGACTTTATACAATTTTATATTATTTTACTTCTTCTATGTTACTTCGCCATCCAATGGTGTAATAAAATAATTGGATGAATACAATTTTTCAATAAAAAATGCGCTACATAATTTATCATAATAGTCCGATTTTATTGCTTCGATGTTGTTTTTATAATGCTTGGATATATTGTATCGCTTAGCTATACTTTTTGATCTTTCGTGTCTATTCATTGATTTATTTATTATAAAAGGTAGGCCTAAATAAGAAAAATGCTTAATAATATAAATAGTAGAACTGAATTTTATATTTCCGATGGGGGTGCATTTATGACAACCTGAAATATAATTCATTTCTTTTATTGAAGGTCTATAAAAACAAACACATTTTGATTCGCCGTCAAAAAAGATTCCTTTATTTATCGATTCAATGTTAAAATTTTTTAAATAAAGAGAAGTACATTCGCCCATCATTTCTAATCCTTGAGTTTGTAATACGGTTGTACCTTTCAACCTTTCTTGAATAAGAGATTCTTCTGTAATGCATAACCATTCATCCATATCAATCGATATTATCCAACCACATTTTACTGTTTTCCAACAATTATTAGATATGTTGGCTTTCATAAATACATTATTTTGATTATTTGAAGACCATGATACAACATTGCAACCAAGATTTTTGGCTATTTCTACGGAATTATCAGTAGACTCATTATCATAAATTGTAATTATGCAACTGGGAAATATTTTTTTATAATATCCAACTGTAAATGGTAATAAAATTTGTTCATTATGACATAATATAAATATATTTATATCTATATTCATATTTATGATAGAGATATATTATGGACTGATAGAAAATAAAATAAATGTAACGAATGTAGTATTTGAAAAATGCGCAAACAATGGTATTATTTGTATTCCCGGTCACTGCGACGATCGAGATCGATTATTTAGCGATCCCATACCGTATAAAAATAAATATATTTTCATTTTTACGTCTAAGGGTAAAGATAGTGAAAATTCTATAATTCATACATTTTATAGAGACGTGACCGTTTATTACGATTTAATAACAGAAAGGGTATATACAGATAATACGCCCTGCGATATTAAAAATAGGTTTTCAAATAAAAATTTACATGTAACAAAAAAATCAGAGGAAGACTATTTGGAAATAGAGAAGCGCAACAATGCATCAAATCTGATATTAATGCCTAAAAATATTCCGGCAATTATAGATCATAAATTAAAACTAGAAATTTGTTCTAAATTAAATAATATTCATAAAAAACTAAAACTAGATTTTGGTATGTTTTACGAGAATATGTCGATGCAATTACTTATTTTAAAATACATAAATGGTTTAGAAAAAATACTTGAAATTGGCGGAAATATTGGTAGATGTAGTTTATTAATTGCCAATATATTGAACGCAAAATCGAATACAGATTTCGTATCTCTTGAATCCAATCCAGATTATGAAAAACAATTAATACATAATAGAGATCAAAATAATTTATCATTTCATATTGAAAATTCCGCGCTTTCTTCCATGAATATGATACAATTGGAGGATAAAACATCAATTTCCGATGTTTTAATAGATGGGTTTTTTCAAGCGAAGACTATATCTTGGTCCAACCTAATTGAAAAATATAAAATAAATTTTGATACGTTAATTATCGATTGTAATGACGCATTTTATGAGATATTACTCGAATTTCCAAAAATATTAAATAACATAAAACTTGTTATTATGAAAAATGAATACTATGATGTATTTAAAAAGATAAAAATAGAAAAAACATTCTTAGCAAAAGGGTTTACTTTGGAATATAGTGAAACAGGTGGAAATTGTCCGTGTTATTATAGCTATTATGAGGTATGGAAACCAAAATCTAACTAATGTACATTGACCTCTTTTCTTCGCTCTTCAAATAATTCGTTCAGTTCCTTTTCAAGAATAGGAACCTCAATTCGATCATATGTCTTATACTGATTATCGGGATGTAGACAAACCAAATAAAGAGCGGTAATCTTCTTTCCGTATTTTTCCTCCAAGATCTTCTTATACGTATTCAATTGTAGAGAATAATGCCAGAAATTCGTATCAGGTAAGTGAGAAATACACGGCGTTAAAGCCGATTTTCCGAATCCGCTCTCATAAGTAATCTCTTTACAGCGTTTCCAGTCATATATTTGTAGAGTACCGTCGGGATTCTCGAAAATCATATCAATGGATCCGGAAAGCTTGAGTTCCTCGTAATAGACCATCCACTCGGTGCGATATGGTTTCAATTCCGGAAAATCTCGAACAAATCTCTGAAACCATTGGTATTCAATACTATCGTTTTTCACATCCAGGCCATTATAATAGCACTCAATATCGTAGTGCATATTCGTACCTGCGCCAGACGCCGAATCGCGATTCTTATCCCAATCGGCCAAGATTTGTTCTCTCGTCATTCCGTAATATTTATATTTGGGATCCCCCATTCTTTTATTCTTTAGAATCCCGTCAACAATGGCGTCGGCGTCGAATTTGGGAAAGTGATGATGATTCCACGTAGTAACGGATGTATACCCCTTTTGTCCATGAACCGTATAGATATGCGGACCTTCATCGAATTCGATGAATTGATCGCGCGGATGCGCATTGAGTTTTGCAAGGAAATCAGGAACAGGTCTCGACATTATGTAATTGTCTGATAATAAATACATAATAAATAGGTTCAATTTTGTTAAACACGACGGTTACATTTTAACCTTTAATAGGGGGAACCCCCCCCGGTCATCAGACCTCCCGCCCTTCGGGAACATTCCAATTCCTTACCTTTTTCCAAAATAATATTTCTTGATGGAAAACTGTTATAATTTTCCTGGGTTCCCGGTGGATAATGCTTACCTTTAATGATTAAAATGTTTATACCCTTGAGGATTAATAAAGATTTAGGGGGTAAGATCCGCGAAGCGGATTCTGATGACCGGGGGGTTCCCCCTACGTTGATTAATAATTTTACATCCGCATAATATATAAAAAGAATGCCGAAAAACAAATATGTTGGAAAAGTTGTTTTCGTTAATTTGCCCGGAGTAAGTAGACCTCGTATGAGATGGGTAGTGAGAATAAACGAAAATGGGAAATATGTAGTAAGGGCGCCGAAAATAGGAGTTATGGTAAGAGATTTACAACTGCATCGAGATGAAGACTTTGGAGCAGAGACAGTTTTACCGAAAGGTGCTACGTTTTTTTATAGTAAAGGCAAAAGTAGAAAAGGTATGAGTAAAAAAGGGCTTAGTAATAAAACAAAAAGAAATAGATAAATTAGTTTAGATTTATACCTAAAAATCTTATTTCTTCGGTTTAAGGAACAAATTCAAACGAAGAAACAGAAGATATATCTTTGGCCACGGCCGAAAATAACCACTTTCTCAATTCCGGTCGTTTCCTATCCTCGAACCCATTAATCCTTGTCATATATTCGACGTTTTTATCTTTTTCCAGATCGCTGTTATGAATCTTGGTCATATTTAAGTGTTGCCATTGAACAAACTTCTGGAGAAACATATGTATAATACGATCTATCCATTGATCAAACTGTTCGCATGATAAAATGATCCAATCCGTCTTATCGGAAGCGGGGTCGGAACTATTCATGATATAAATAGTGTTTTGCTTTTGTAGGAACGCGCGAATGGGAGGGTTTTCTGACGATTCGATATATTCTTGGATACATCTTTTTAAAGCCGACGTCAAATCTTCTTGAAATACGATATTTAGATGATCTTGGCTTAAGGAAATAGATTTTGACCATTGTGTAAAATTACGTGAAGGTATATAATTTTCCGATCCATTCAGCCAATCGCGTATCATCCTTCTCTTTTTCACAATCGTAGAGCCCCGGAGTGCTTCCACATCTTTTTTCAAATTGATCACTTGAGAAGCCAAATATTGGATGAGTTTATACTGATCTTGTGCCGAAGGTATGTACTCGAATGCGTCGATCTCTCGTTCCTTTTCTTTCTTGGACCTGAACAAGAATTCGCATGTGATGGTATGCTGGTCATAAGTATCTTTGAATCGAAAATGTCGATTACAGAATTGACAGTGAGTTGATTGATTTCTGGTTTGCATTTTTTAAGATGAAAACAAAATACATTATACTATTCAATTTTTATTGTCGCTTAATAATATATCTGAAATGAGTAAATATCTTGACAATAAAGAACTATTTATGGAACCGAATGTGATGCAGCATGGAAGTCATATGGTGATGACAAATGTATATAAACAACCTAAGAAGAAATATACGAATATCGACTCTAGGTTTCGCGATGATTATGAGTTTTCAAATACAGCGAATTACATTGTATCTTTACCCGAGAGAATCAACGATGTCAGGTCTATCACCGTTAAAAACATCGAAATACCCAAGACTTTTTATAATATTTCGAATAGCCTTGGAAATAATGCTTTCCGATTGATCATGTTGAATTCAAATAAAACCATCGTTTTACCCGATGGTCAATATGACGAAATGATGCTTACAACAGCGTTGAACGATATTTTCCAGGCTCTAGGTGACCCATATAATGGTATTCAGTTTTCAATCGTTAATAAGTTTTCTACATTCACGGTTACGAATGGTCATAGCGCGGTCATAGATTTTTCGATAAATAGTAGCGGTGAATCAAATACAGATATAATTCGATTCAAATTGGGATGGCTTCTTGGATTTATTTATCCGATTTATATTTTATCTCCCGCTGTGCCGAGTATTACGGGTCCTTCATTTGTAGATCTGAACGGTCCTCGGTATTTATATTTGATAGCCGATGAATATTCCGGTAAAGGAAATCAGCAATCTATGACATGTCTTTTGAAAAACTCTGCTTTAAGTAAAAATATCTTGGCTCGGATTTCTATGGATAATGATAAATATCCATTTGGAACAATACTTGTCGCGAGATCTTCAAATGGATTATTGCTGAGCGATACGCGAGATTATAACGGGAAAATCGATATTCAGCGAATGAATATTCAATTGGTAAATGAACTTGGAAATATTATAAATCTGAACGGACAGGATTTTTCTTTTGCTATGGAAATCGTGTATGAATAGTTCAGGGAACCTACGGTTCCCCGAACCCCTCCCTCTCAGGGAACCTACGGTTCCCCGAACCCCTCCCTTATAAAAAACAAACCTGTTTAGTTTCCTAAAAACAACCCCGGTTTATTTCTTCCACAAAGGGAGGGGTTCGGGGAACCGTAGGTTCCCTGAGATAAAATTGAATACGATTGAAATATAAAGTGATTTTTATATTTCAGTACAATGAACTTATCCGTGGAACAAGAATATGCGTTTGAGCGCTTCAAGAAGGGTGAAAATCTATTCATTACAGGACCGGGTGGTACAGGAAAGACGAAATTGATCGATACTCTTGTAAAATATTGCGCGGCAAATGGAAAACATGTACAAGTTTGTGCCATGACGGGGTGTGCAGCACTATTACTACAATGTGGCGCGCAGACACTACACTCATGGAGTGGAATTAAGTTGGCAAAAGGTGATAATTCGAAAACGGTTTCCGCTGTTGCAAAGAATAAACGACTCAGAGCAAAGTGGAGAAAGGTACAAGTATTAATCGTAGACGAAATCAGTATGATGTCACTCAAAATTTTCGATCTTATTGAGGAAATCGGTAGGGCATGTAGACTATCAGAACTACCTTTTGGTGGAATTCAGGTGGTATTTACCGGAGATTTCTATCAACTTCCGCCCGTAGGTACTTACGGAGATCCGACGACCGATATGTTTTGCTTCGAATCGACGAAATGGAACCAAGTTTTCCCAAAGTCGAATCAGATTCAGTTGAAAACCATCTTTCGCCAGACAGATCCCAAGTATAAAGAGATTCTACTCCAGGTAAGAAATGCAACTTTGACAGAACCGAATATCAAGGTTCTCCAAGATCAAGTAAAAAGGGAGATTGATCCAGCAAAATATAATGGATGTATGCCGACCAAGCTTTTCCCGACCCGTGTAAAAACCGATTTCTTGAATAATACCATGTTTGCAAAACTTCCGGACCCGGAAGTCATTTTCATTTGTGAAAAGAAAACGGGATGTAAAACTATTTTGGAGACGGGAAAGGCCATATCGACCGAGAAAATAGATATTGGTTCCAGACTTACCACACAAGAAATCGAATATGAACTACAAAACCTATTATCCACATCTTCGTATCAAGAGACTCTGGCCCTAAAAAAAGGCGCAGTGGTAATGTGTACAACAAATTTGGATATGGAAAACGGAATATGTAACGGATCACAGGGAATAATCACAAATATTATAAGTACTTCTACTGGACCATTGCCCGAGGTGAGATTTTCAAATGGTTTTACGCGTGTAATTCCCGTAAAATATAGACAGTCAGACGAGTACCCGACTTTAGCTATTGGTCAAATCCCATTATGTTTGGCTTGGGCACTAACAATTCATAAAATCCAAGGAGCTACTTTAAAAATGGCCGAAATTGATGTGGGAAATACCATCTTTGAATATGGTCAAACGTATGTAGCACTTTCTAGAGTGGAGAGTTTGGATGGTCTATATCTAAGCGCATTTCATTCTCATCGAATCAAGGCAAATCCAAGAGTAATTGCATTTTATCAAAGTTTACCGGAAACAGATTACTCTATAGAATTATCCAAAATCAAATCAATTGTATCTGGAATAGAACAATTTGAATATAATGAAGAGAAGAACGATCCTACTGTAAAAAAAATCAAACTATAGTTTATATGAATATCGTTTACCATATTATAAAAACTTTTTTACAAGAAGAAAGATGGAAAACGATATTATTGATCATTATTTCTATTATTATCAATTTAATACAGACAAAAGGATTATCTTCGATAATTGCCAATATAATTGAATCTATACATGATGCAAATAAAAGAATAACATATACGTTTTTCGGTTATTTTATTGCATTATCGAGTTCTTTTTTGATATTGAATTATTTTTATGGTAATTTACAGATCGAAATCATGACAAAAATGAGGCAATGGATTCGCCAAGAATTATTCACTGCATTTTTGAAAACCAATAACGAAAATTTGAGTAATATTAATTTTGTATCACTGACCACGCCCATGAATAGAACAAGCGCAGTATATTTTTCCGTATTCAATTCGTTCATTTCAACGATATTACCTATTTTCGTATTTTTTATTGTCACCTTTTCTTTCTTCATCTATCAATTACCTACATTTGGTATATTTTTTACACTTGCCAATTCATTAATTTATATATATACCGCAATGTTTTGGAAAGAAATGATAAAAAAGAATAATGAATACGAAACAGAAGTCATTGTTACGGAAACACACTTATTGGAATTATTGAATAATACAGATAAGATTATTCATCGCGGAGAAACAATAAATGAAATAGATAAATTTAAAGACCAAACGAATATCACTATAAATAAGTCAATAGCATTTTATAGCTTTACCAATAAACATACATGTATTGCAAAAACCATTGCTTATATAATTATATTTTTATCATTTTGGTTTTTGATAGTTCAGTATTATAAACAAAAAATAGACGCAATTACATTTATAACTTTAATTAGTGTTATTATTTTATATCGCGATAGAATGAACACTCTCATTGATCAAGTTGATGATTTTGTGGAATCGACAGGTCGCTCTGAAGTACTTTTTAAATATTTCAAAAATATAGAGGATAATTATGAAACGGTAATGAATAAAAAATATGATCCAATAGAATTGAAATTTGATAAAATAACGTTTGAAAACGTATATTTCAAATATGAATCCGCGTCAGAAGATAATTATATTTTTAAAAACGTAAATGTAACACTAAATACAACGGGAAATAAAATAATAGGAATACACGGAAATTCAGGAAAGGGTAAATCTACTTTTGTGAAATTGGTTATGAAATTATATAATTTGAAAGACGGTAAGATTTATATAGATGATACAGATATTAGTCAAGTGGACGCTGATTATATACGTAAAAATATTATTTATGTGAATCAAAGTGGTAAATTATTTGATAAAGAATTAATGAAAAATATGTTATATGGATGTGATGATCATATAGAATTATGTAAAGAGAGATTGAATGAGATTATGCAATATGATAAAATGAAGAATTTATATGGAAATCTTGACATAGAAACTACAAAATGTGGATCTTTGGGTGAAAATTTATCCGGAGGTCAGCGTCAAATTGCAAATGTGATTAGTGGTTTAATACATCCTGCCAAGGTTCTCATCTTGGACGAACCCACAAATGCATTGGATCCCGAACTGAAACAAGAATTACTTGGACTCATAAAAGAGTTCAAGAAATATAAAGATTGTATTATTATCATCACACATGATTCTGCGGTATATCCACTATTTGATGAAGTTATGGATTTATAATACGATCCAATATAAAATATAGTTGTTTAATATATGAATAGTAAATTTATTATTTTATTACTACTAATATTAATATTTCTAACGGTTTTAACAACATACAAGGGTAGAATAGAAAGTTTTGAACAGAACCCACAATATGATTGTATTATATCCATCAATGTACACGAAAAATTCGATTTTTTATTGAAACAGCTAAAAAATATTCAAGAAAACGTTTTTTGTAATTACGCGGTTATTTTAAATTGTAACGATTATATGCATGAAGAATGTAATAAAAACAAAAAAGATCTGCCAGAAAATGTATACATACACGAAACAATATTGAATAAAAAAATGAATCATGGTTCATTAACAGAGGGAATTTATAATAATATGGTTTACGCTTTGGATAATTTCAGTTTTGACTTTTTTATAGTAGCTTCCTCCAGAAATATGTTTACAAATGGACTCAAATTAGATGATTTAATATATTTGGTAAATAAAGGTGAACCTTTTATATGGGAAGAAAAAAATAAAGCATGGCATTGGTTAAAACTGAGAGAAACATTATTAGCGAAATATTATATAGACTCCAATAAAGAGTTGCACAATTCTCCACACGAAGGAGTGGTATATACAAAAAACGGATGTAAAAATATTGTAGACTTTTTAGATGAACACCTAGAAATTAAAAACGAATTATTTCATTTTGATAATGCAATAGAAGAATTCGCGTTTCAGACAATTTCTATGAATAGCGGAGAAAATTTTTATTATATTGGAAATGGTTGTTGTACGGAAGGAAAAATAGGAAAAAATGATCCCGAGAATGGAATATTCAAATTTATGTATAAAGTAAAAAGGGAATAATCTATTCTATGGATTTCAATAATGCCCATATATTATTTTTGATTTCGATAGGTTTATCGATGGAGTGAAACGTTCCAAAAATAAGAGATTTCGTAACATATTTTAAATAACGGACATTTAATACAAGCGAATCGCATTTTGAGATAAAATAATCGTTCATGCATTTAATATAAGAGTAATCCATTTTACACCCATTCAATATTAAATCATAACCGAGTATGCTTTGATAAAACTTACCATAGTCGTAATAACGATCTCCGCCGAGAGTTAATAATCCGTCCACTTGACCTTTCATATCTATCATTTTATATGTATCTTCATATGTCAATATAATATTTGAGAACCAGAAATCGCCGTGTGTGACCAACGCTTTAGAAGGAGAATAGGTTTCATACAAGCCTTTCATAACTTCATTATAAACTATGGTTGCGTCTTCAAACGGATAATCCTCTTTTTTCATGAATCGTTTTTTTAATTTCTCAAAATAGTTATTTTTGATATTCTCATCTGAGGGTTCATCTGTGTCGCATATAGATAAAGAATGTAGAGTATTCAAAACTGTAAATAAATCGTCTATTATTTTTGGTGTTATTAACTTATTTTTATAAAGGTAATATAATGGTACACCCTTTATGTGTTCAATCTCAATAGTTGTATTTCCGATTTCGGTGTTTATCGAAGAATGAAACAGTTTTGGGAAAAATGCCGAGATTTTCTGTGGTATGTTTTTATAATAAAACAGTTCGCCTCGAATAAATTGAGAAGGTCCCGTTTTGATAATACGATTATCAACTAAAGATATGATATTATATTTGTTATTATCTATTTTATTATGTAAAAAGTCTTCTTCTCCAAAAAAAAACCCATAATGAGATATATTAATAATATATGGATTCAATGCACGGTCATCTATGTAAATATCCGCAATAGGTTTTCCGAAAATTAATTCGTCATATAGAATATTAAATTTTTCCAAGGTATTGATTGTGGTCAATGCAATGTCTTTTATAACCTTCCCAATGTTATTATTATGTGTAGTCATTCTTCTAGCCGTATAGATAATGATTTCATGCCCTTGTCCTCTTAAAAAATTTAATAAGTTTATATTTTTTTCGATAGGTTTTACTGAATTATAATCATTAATTATCGTTGGATATGTAACAAGTGTATTATCCAGATCAAAGCATATTCTTAATTTTGGTTTTTTTACGTCAACCGAAATATCTGTAAATTTAAACGAACCAATATGCTGTGTTTTTTCAATATAAACGGTCTTTACTATATTTGAATCTTCGTTTAATATACTATCGTATAATGCAGAAAAATAAAATTCGCCGTTGGTTTTATTATTTTTTAATAATAAATTTGAGTATTTCAAGAATTCTTCTATATTATTAAACCCATATATTCCACAACAGTATAGATTTGATATTTTTGTTTTTTCCTTTATTTCTATCAAAGTACTCATTTTTTCATCTATTTTAATGAAAGCAAAATCCGAACTATTTAATTCATCAATTCCGTATCCTATAAATGGTGTTTCAAATTTTATATCTTTAAAACAAAATAAGTTATGTATATTATCGTCATCAATGAATACAATATTTTCTTCATTATTATTTGCCATCAATTTTTGAAATTGTTGAAAACCTATATACGCGGTTTCAAGAGGACCGCGCGTTAAATAATCAATACTTGAAAAATGAAATGTCTTTTGCTTGAACTTATTAATAATAATCTCCTTAAAATTATACCCATCTAAAAATATGTTATATATAATAAATATATCGTCTGAATGTATATTCTCTATTACATATTCAATCATATGCTTTCCGTAAATATAGTTTAATGGTTTTGGTAATGAATAATTATTTCCGTCTTCTATTCCTCCGCATAATATAATATATTTCATCGATAACTTATAATAGATAATATTATTTGCGAATTTTGCCGATATAAATTTAGTTCTATGTATAACATATATAACTATGGTCGCAGGAAGTATACTACCGGTTGCGTATTATAAAAACCAGCTCTATTTTTTGTTTGGGAAAGAGAATCCGATGGAGGATAGTTCCAAGGGGTTTTCCGATTTTGGTGGGGGTGTAAAAAATGGAGAAACCCCGTTTGAAACTGCTATGCGTGAAGGCGGAGAAGAGCTTACCGGTTTCTTGGGTAAAGCGTCCGATGTGCGTAAATTGATAAAGCGAAACGGGGGGGTTCATAAATTAGTGCATAACACATACCATGTTCATATGTTTTATATGGAGTATGATCCAAAACTGATCTCTTATTATAACGCAAATCATGCGTTTTTATGGGATAGAATGGATAAAAAGATGTTGAACGACTCGAAATTATTCGAAAAAATAGAGATAGGTTGGTTTACGCCAGATGATATGGTTAAACGTAAATCTGAATTTCGTGAATTTTATAGAGAAATCGTTGATAAAATCTTGGCGGATATACCTAGAATAACCAAATTCATTCGTTCGAAAACATCGAAGCGTAAAACAAAAAAAATCCTTATTTAGTATATATGTCGTATATTTCACGAGGTTCTGTTCATGAAATGGTTATACAAAATGGTAGAGTAGTACGCGATTTGGAGGCGGATTCTTTTGCCCAAAAAGATAAAAAACATAATAATTTTTTAATAAAGGGACACGATAATAATATGCCGTTTTTAATAACAAATATGAAGAAGGCATTAAAAGGTACTCGTCGTTTCCGCACACCGACGCCATATCCAAAGAAGAGAAAAACTGGTAAAAAGAAAGGTGTAAGAAGTAGACGATCGGGTAAAAAACGATGATTTTATTCGTATATGTAGAAATGATATGAATAAAATAAAGTATTATCATATAAGTAATGAAAGAAGAAGAGATAGATTTAGATATATCAAAATACAGTATTGCGGATATTGAATATTTTTTAGGATTGGACGCAATGGCCCACTATTCCGAAACCGATATATTGGAAAAATCATCTGAAATTCGCGATCAATTATTGAATGGTGGTAATTTCAATTCCCAATTTAAACGTAATTTCATAGAATTTATTAATACGGCTCAAAAAAGGCTGGTAGATGTAAAGATACGCCCGAATAAACCGGCACCTACAACAATTTCAAAGAACCCCGTATCCGATATTATAGTACAAAATTTTACCGATCCATTTTCATCCCGGGAAAATGAAATTATTTCAAGACCAGAAACACAGTTTATACAGTCTCAACCGAGTGAATATTACCCTGGACAATTAAACCCATTGAATAATCGTGTTATAATTAAATGTTTAACCATTGATTCGCGGTTTCGAGATAATATATCCTCGACAAAAAGCTCGGATTTTATAGTACAATTACCTCTGAAATTATCCAAGGTCGTATCTATGCAACTATCTTCTATAGAATTTCCCATTTCATTTTATGGTATTTCCGCAAGTTACGGTAATAATTTTTTGAATATTTCATTGGATTATGTATCTCCTCCTGATATAACAAGTATAATTACTGAAACTCGCATATACACTATACCGGATGGTAATTATAACTCGACGGATTTGATAAATACGTTAAATAATTTACTACAAGTGAATGATGATCCCGCGGACAATTTTAAAAATATAAAATTTTCGGTTGATCTGAATTCAAATTCATCCGGAACGGGTAAAGTAACTATCGCTGTGGTTACGAACACAGAAAATATTAAAAATCTTGGACTATCTTTTTCTACAGATTCAGAGGGTGATGCAAATGTAACTACGCCATTGACTTCTCGCTTTGGATCCAATATGGGGTTTATAAATCCTAGTTATACGGGGTCTTTATCTTATACTTCCGAATCGGTAATGGAACCCTTTGGTATTCGATACTTTTATCTAGTTGTGGATGACTATAATAATAGTGTGAATAACCATTTCGTTACGGCATTTAATAGGTCTATACTTAATCCAAATACTTTAGCCAGGATTGCGGTGAGTGGAAATTATTTTAGTGTTTTAACAACAAACGATTTGAAAGTGGTTACGGAACCGCGCGAATATTTTGGACCAGTTGATATTCAGAGATTACATATTCGAATATTTGATGAATATGGAAGAATACTGGATATGAATAATACGAATTTTTCGTTTTGTCTAACCTTCAAATTGTTATATAACCTTTAATATATAATGCCGTATTCTTGCCGTAAAGTTCCGAATAAAAGATGCTATAAAGTGTATAATAAAAAGACAAAGAAAGTATTTGCCAAATGCACGAGTAAAAAGAACGCAGAAAAGCAGATGCGCTTATTACGAGCGATTGAAAATAATAAGAATTTCAAGCCGAATGGTCGAACCCGTAAAAGTAGAGGTTAGATATATTTATATATAATATAAATATATAAATTATATAAATATGCCGACATTGAGCTCCGCGTGGAAAGCTATAACAGGAAGACGAACGCGAAAATATAATAAATTATCGGATATAGATCAATCCATATCCAAATTAGATCCCGACGATATTAGTAAACAAATATTGAAAGATCCAGATTTGACTCCAAGACGCGGTAGAAAATTAAATGTTTTACTTAAAATAAGAGAAGAAGCAAAAAAACAGGGTAAAAAGGGAAGAGATCTAAAAAAAGAACTGGATAGTCTGGCGAGAAGACAGATGGAAGAGAGAAGAATAGAGGATGCTGCCGTAAATAAAATGATGGGACGCGTTTATGAAGAACTAGAATTGGAAGAAAGAGATAGATTGGATAGAATTCTTCCGAAAGTTCCAACCGCTGCGATTATTCGTAGCAATAAATCAAACAGTAAATCTTTTGCGAAGTCTAGGTCGGCGGGAGGTAAAAGAAAAACATATAAAAAATTACGCAATTAAATTTAATATGATTTAATCAATATAAAATTCATTTTTATTAGTATATAAATGAATATTATTTTTCCTATTGGTGGAAAGGGTGAACGTTTTTTCAAAGAAGGGTATACCAAACCAAAACCGCTTATACCCGTTTTCGAAAAAACCATGATCGAAACCGTGATTGATAATCTTTTATTCAATCCAGAAGACCATATTTTTATCATTTATCAAAAAGACTTGGATAATTTTGGGTTTAGTGATTTAATCAAGTCAAAATATCCCTTCATTCATTTGATAAAGATGGAAGAGTATACAAAAGGCGCCGTAGAAACCTTGTCCATAGGAATCCAAGAAATCATAAAGTTACATAATCATCATAAAAAGACCCTTTTACTTGATTGTGATACGTTTTATGCACAAGATGTATGTTCTATTTTCCGTTTAGCCCAAGATAATATGGTTTTTTATACCAAAAATACGAACCCGAGTCCAATTTATTCATATATTGAGTTGGACCAAGACGACCTGATCCAAAATATAGCCGAAAAACAGAAAATTTCTGATAATGCAAATACAGGAGCTTACGCATTTTCCGATATTTATCAGTTAAGCGAATTATGTAATTACGTGTTGGATAATAATATCACTTTTAATAATGAACCGTATACTTCTTGTGTCATCGGTGTATTCTTGGACAAGGGTTTCAAATTCAAAGGTCATGAACTAGAAGCGTCAAAGGTCTTTTCTCTAGGAACTCCAAGAGAGTTGACCTTATATATAGAGAAAACACATGCCTTTCTATTCGATTTAGATGGAACTTTGGTAATAAGTGACGAAATCTATTTGAATGTATGGAAAAATATAGTGGAAAAATATCATATTGAGATGACGATGGACATATTCAAAAAATATATACAAGGAAACTCGGATAAGTATGTCGTGAATACTTTATTATCGAATATAAATGTTGATTTGAATGAATTATCCAGATTAAAAGACGATGGTTTTATAGAAAACATATCCAAGATTGAAATAATCGACGGTTCCATCGATTTTTTAAAACAGATAAGAGAAAAAGGCCATAAATGTTGTATCGTCACGAACTGTAATAAGCGTGTTGCAGAAAAAATAGTCGAATTTGTTGGTATAAAAGACGATATTGATTTCATAATTAGTGCCGACGATTGTGTAAAAGGAAAACCGAGTCCCGAGCCGTATCAGAAAGCCATCGAACGATATAATATACAAAATAATAAATGTATTATTTTTGAAGATTCCAAGACGGGATTATTGAGCGGAAAATCGGTGAATCCAAAGTATCTAGTTGGGCTAGAGACATTATATGATAAAAAAGAAATGAAACAATATGGAGTAAATTTTTCTACGAAAGACTACACCAAACTTGTCTTGGACCAAGTAACCAAAAAAAAAGAAAATCTTGGACCAAATATAGAAGACCTGATCAAAAATAATATGAATATTGACGAACTAATTATCGATAAAGCAAAGTATAAGGGGGGGTTTATTGCGGATGTTATTGGATTCAAAACGGTAAAAGACGGACAAACGTCAGATTATGTGGTAAAGTTCGAAAACGAGAATCCAAACTCTTTATCTGACATGGCGAATCGGTTACAATTGTACCAACGAGAATATTATTTATATGAAAACCTGGCAATCGTTCTTCCGTTGAAAATTCCCAAATATATATCCGTTTTAAAGGACGAAAACGGGTATAAAAAGGGAATTGTCTTGGAAAACATGCTCGCGCGTGATGGATTCAAATTGAATCTGAATTTGAACACCGAAAATATTGATGTTTCGCTCAAAATAATCGACGCCATGGCAAGAATGCACGCCAAATTTTGGGATAAAAATATAAAAGCGAAGTATCCCGAGTTGAAAACTACGGATGATCCTATATTTTGTCCATTTTTACAAGAGTTTATTGACGCGCGTATGGAAATTTTCAAAGAAAAATGGAAAAACACTCTATCGGTCCAAGATATGGCCGCATACGAATCAATGAAAACCCACTTTTGTGATGTACAGGTTCGATTATCCGATAAAAATACGACTCTTCTACATGGGGATATTAAATCACCGAATATATTTTATGATCGAAAGAATGGCGATGAACCGTATTTCTTGGACTGGCAACACTGTGGTATAGGTAAGGGTGTCCAAGATTTGGCTTTTTTCATAATTGAAAGTTTCGATATACTACATATGGGTTTACTTTTCCCGATATTCAAGAATTATTACTATAAAAAACTCTTGGAATATGGTGTTTTGAATTATTCGTTCGACCTGTATACACAAGATTTGAAAGATGCCATTGGATACGTGCCCTTTTTCACGGCAATTTGGTTTGGTTCAACTCCGAATGACGAGCTTATCGATAAAAATTTCCCGTATTTTTTCATTAAAAAGCATTTGACAGTATTTCATATAATAAACAACACGTAAAACACATAAACGTAGTAATTCATGTTTATTAACCATAAACATGCATAAAATGAGTAAGGAACAGGAGTCTATCTTGGAATATATTATTACGGGCGTAAATGTAATAGTGGATGCATGCGCAGGATCGGGTAAATCTACGACGATTTTATCCATTGCGAAAGAATTACCCGATATGAAAATTCGTCAATTCACCTATAATTCCATGTTACGACATGAAATAAAAGAAAAAACTCGTGAATTAGGTCTTGCAAATATAGAGATTCATACCTATCATAGTTTTTCGGTGAAATATTACTCATCGGATGCGCATACAGATACGGGGATTCGAAATATAATCGGTAAGGATACGAAACCAAGACAGTTATTACCAGAAATCGACCTCTTGGTCATAGATGAGAGCCAAGATATGACTTTTTTATATTTCCAATTGATCGTAAAAATGATACGCGATTCGGGAAAAAGAGTACAATTATTGATTCTTGGAGATTATATGCAGGGACTCTATGAGTTCAAGGGCGCGGATATTCGCTTTCTTACCCATGCCGATTTTTTCTGGAAGGAATTACCTCTTTTAAAAAACGCCGCTTTCCAGAAATGTACTCTTAAAATGTCTTACCGTATAACGAACCAAATGGCAAAATTCATTAACCGAGATATGCTTGGAGAAAATCGATTGAATTCATGTAGAGACGGGACGCCGGTCATATATATACGTAGACCAAGGCACCAAATCGAGCAAATTGTGGTATATCAAATTCGTAGATTATTGAGTGAAGGTGAATCTCCGAGTGATTTTTTTGTTCTTGGATCCTCTGTAAAAGGAGTCAATAGTAATATTCGTCGTATGGAGAATACGCTTACGGAACATGGTATTCCGTGTCATGTTCCCATGTTCGAAACTGATGCTTCGGATGAACGCGTGATCGATGGGAAGGTAGTATTTTCCACGTTCCATTCGGTAAAGGGTAGGCAACGAAAATACGTATTTATAGTTGGATTTGATCAAGGTTATTTTTATAATGCGCGTAATATGGATCTAACTATATGTCCAAATACGCTCTATGTTGGAACAACACGGGCAACACATGGTCTATATCTCTTGGAAAATGATAGTTCTAGACCACTGTCTTTTTTGAAACATAATCAACATGAGATGAAGCAGTCAGATTATATCGATTTCAAGGGAATTCCCCAGACCATTTTCCATACTTGGGAAAAAGAGGAATTAAAAAACGAGATCCAGACTTATTTTGTGACGGTTACGGAGTTGATAAAATTCGTCTCGGAGGATGTCTTGGAAGAAATATCGCCAATTATAGATCGTATTTTTATTACGGAAACACCGATTGATAAAGAAATAGATATTCCCAAGATTGTGGAAGTGAGGGATGGATTATTTGAGGATGTAAGCGATTTAAATGGAATCGCCATACCGAGTATGTATTATGATGAGATCCAAGGCGATAAAAGGGGTACAACAGTGTTAAAAGATATGATTCAACAGGCCTTAAAAGAGGTAAAACCGGGTAGACATTCGTTTTTGAAAAGGGCGGTTGAATCCATATCCGATATATGCGAAACATCCGCGGATTATTTGTATTTGGCCAATGTTTATGTGGCGGTCCAAGAAAAATTATACTTCAAATTGAAGCAAATTGAGCGACATAATTATACCTGGCTATCCCACGATATGGTGGATCGATGCATATCGGTAATTAAAAAGTCGATTGATCATTCTTTGGAAAAAGAAATCGAGAAACAGATCATCCACCATTCCCAAGATTTGGAACATATTAACCTAGATTCTGCGCTATTTCCTTATTTTGGGAATGAATCCAAGTTTAGGTTTAGTGCAAGAGTGGATCTTTTGACGGAATCCACATTATGGGAGCTCAAGTGCACGAGTCAACTCACTATGGATCATAAGATGCAATTGGTAATTTACGCTTGGTTATGGCGTGTTTTATTTGAATCTGACAACGCGGTTCAAAGAAAACAGTTTAAAATATTGAATATTCGTACAGGAGAGATGTTAAGACTAGAATCCGGAATGGATGATTTGACCAAGATTGTGACGTCTTTGTTGCGAAATAAATATGAAAAATCGATGAAATTGACAGACGCGGAATTTATTCAGAAATGCGGTGAATATATAGTGGCGGATACGATATTTACTGGATTATAGAATGCCGTTTACATCTGGCTTGCCCTTCTACCGGTTTTCTTTGACAGGGTTTACCAGTTGCAGAACATTTACCGCAAATATATACATAGGATTGTCCAACGCGTTTCTTATTTTGCATCCAAGCGCGACTGGCTTCGTCGAAATCGATTGACATAACGCGTGTTTGACTCCTCGTTTGCATATAAAATGATATAATGGGTTTCATTTATATTATTTTATATAATGATAAAATTGAATCACTTTTTTTGTAAAAGTTTAAATCAACCATGATTTTAATCAAGAAGAATGTCAACTGAAGATCGCGAGTGCTGCATCTGTTTCGAGGAAATAGGTAGTGTAAATAACTGTACAACGGAATGTGGACACGCGTTTTGCTTCAAATGTCTGGCAACAGCAATGTACCATAAAAACTCTTGCCCTTGCTGTCGATCCAAGCTCGTAGATATTCCAGATGAAGATGAGGATGACGAGGAGGAAAGCGAGTATGAGGACGAGGATTCGGAGGACGAAGAAGAAGGACATGTGGAGGATATTGTCGATAGACTTGAGAAAAACGGAATCACCATGATCGATGTGGTTTCCATGCTACTCAATAGGTATAGTAAAAAAGACGAAAAATACACCGAAGAACACATCATGACGATCAATCTGATGTTTGATCAAATCGCATCCGATGTGGATTCTGAGGCGATAGAGCAAAAGATGTTTGCAGAGGAGGACGAGCGAGAGAAAATGAAGCGGGGGATTTTAGAGGGCGAAACAATAGTTTTCCGTCCCATTGGAACGCAATAAGTATTTTATAAAAAGGTGATTGTTTGTATTATTCTGTATTTTTAATATGAAATAAATTACTATATTTACGTCGAATCATGGCCTCAAGAACGTCGGACCTAATAATATTGTCGCGTTTCAATAATTCTACCGCTTCCAAAATAAAGTCTTTCGAGTTTTCTATAACGAATTTAGCTTCGTCGTATGCAGCGTGAATAAGTTTGGTCACCTCGTCGTCAATGAGAGTTTTGTATTTTTCACTATTGCTTGGATAAATAATATTTTTACCCATTCCATAATATAATACCATTTTTTCGGCTAATTTCAAGGCTTCCTCAAAGTCGTTGATCGCGCCCGTGGTGATGGATACATTGTAAAAGACTTCTTCGGCAATTCTACCACCTAATAATATGGTAAGATGCTCGAATAAAGCCTCTCTTTTATAAAGAGGAGTAGATTGTGGCTCAAATACAGTATATGCTGGACTCTTGGGTGCGGATAAATTAATGACAACTTTGGTCATTTTCGAGTGATGCTTGGATAAAAGTCCAAGAACGGCATGTCCCATTTCGTGAATCGCGATTTGATCTATCATATCGTTCGTAAATTGGTGTTGAATAGGCTGCCAACCAACCATCATTTTATTCATAATGAGCTCAATATCATCGGATGAAATGATTTCGCGTCCATAACGTAGTGCGTTAATCATGGCTTCGTTCATAATATTCTCTATTTGGGCTCCGGATAAGCCAGCGGTCATATCCACTAGATCTGAAAGCGATATTTTGGCACAATACGGTTTTCCTTTTGTATGAATACGTAAGATGGCTTCGCGTGTTTTCGCATCGGGGTGTCCAATATATATTCTTTTATCGATTCTACCCGGGCGCAGTAATGCAGGATCCAAAAGGTCCGCCCGATTTGTAGCACCGACCACGAAAATTCCTGAGTTATTCTTGAATCCGTCCATGGCGACCAGGAGCTCGTTCAATGTATTATCGCGTTCTGCGTTCGATGATTCTCCTCCGTCAGATCTTGATCTACCAAGAGCGTCAATTTCATCAATAAAAATAATGATAGGAGTGTTCTCTTTGGCCAAAGTGAATAACTCGCGAATACGCGATGATCCGACACCGACATATTTCTCTTGGAACTGGGAACCGGATACGGCAATAAAGGGAATCTTGGCTTCTCCCGCCAAAGCTTTTGCCATCATTGTTTTACCATTCCCAGGAGGACCCTCAAATATAATTCCACGAGGAATGCGCACATTGAATTTGGTGTATTTTGTGTAGTTGGATAAAATATCCACACATTGCGCGAGCTCTTCTTTGACATTATCATATCCACCAATATCTTTGAAAGTATATGGAAATTGAGTAACGATTTCGAAGTTTTCGGATTTCTTACCCCTTCTTCTTTTGAAATTCGCAAAAGTATCTTCATCATCATCTTCATTTTGTGGACTGAATAAATTACCGAATGCGTTATTCAGATCTTCGCCTGTCATTCCGTTTGGATTTATGATAATCCGCAAATTTCCGCGGCGGTGAGGAATACTTGACTCGTTGAAAGATTCCATAAACTCATCGCCGTTAAGAATTTCATTATCGCGTATGGTGTAATTTTTTGAATTCAATCGCTTCAAATAATTTTCATAATGGCTTTGAGAAAGAGGATATTTTTTGCCTTCCTCCATGGCGTATCTTGGTAGAATGCGGACCATAGCGTTATGTAAAAAAAAAGAGCTTACGGGTAAAATAAGACACACATAATAAAGTATGCGCATTATTATGTGTATTGAATTCTATTTATATGATATTATCTATGTTTTAATAATGAAACTTTGGACCAAGGATTAAAAGAATATGTATATTTTTCGCGAACGCGTTGGCACCATTCCACATCTTCTCCTTGACAATGTAGTAAATTTTCACTAAGTCTAAATTCTTGCATGACCGATTTTTTTGCGACCCAATATGCTCCGGATAAATATATGTATTTTTGTAGTTTTGATGCATCGGCATCGTATTCTAATAATGTACCTCGATTGGGATCATATATAACCGGATCAATTGGAATATGTCTACCGTGATCGACAATCCATTCATCCCATGCGCCCACAATTGGGTAAGGTCTTGCGCCATTATTCAGTATCAATCCTTGCATAAAATGTAAGTTAATATTCCAGTCTCGAAATCGATTACCGTTCATATCATGTATTATATTGGATACTACGTCAAATTTTGATCCGAACTTCAAAAATCCATCGTACCAACCGTCGTCAAAACCTACATAATCATGTAAAAAAACAATATTTTCATATTTGGCGTTTTCGGTAATGAGGTTTTTTTTCTTGGTAATCCATCCTGGATATATAGATTCGTCAAACGGTATAATAATAACTTTTTCGTCGATATTCTCAGGAGGAGTAATTGTACCAATAATGATAATTTCATAATTGGGTATATTTTGTTTTACTATTGAATGTATAATGGATTCGATGAAAATATTGGTTTGTGGGGTAGTTATTATTCCAAAAGTAAAATCCATGGGTTATACAATATCTGGTAATATATTTTCCACACTTTCCAACGCACCTTCTACCCAACCTTGGTTCAAGCTGATCATTTCTCCGACTATAAAGACATTATTCGTAGGTCTTTGCGCGTTTTTAATGAACTCGATTCGATCTTGGTCATTTCCGTTTAGAGGAGCATAATAATGAGTACCAATTGGCCAAAAGAAATCTTTCATATCCAATAACGATAAACATCCCGTTTCCAAATCAAATGCGATTTCCAGTAATCTACATAAGACGTCTCGATTTTTCGCCGTATTTTCCGAGTATTTATCCAAGACCTTGGAATCTTTATTATCCGTATACGCAATCATATAAACACCCTTATCGGGATTCATAGGAATTATTTTATGTAGAGGTCCAGGAACTACTGTTGTGAAAGGACAAACCTCTTTCATAATCGGTATAGACGCCTTGGAAAATTGTCCATATATTCGTAAAAATGGTTGACCATGTATTTGTTGATAAGGACTTTGCTTTGACTTAGATCCCGGAATTAATCTATGCACACTATCGATGGTAGTAGCTAAAATAATCGTATTTGAATCGAAGGATTTACCATTTTCGCATATAACTAGGCGCGAACTTTCAATCTTGGAAACGCGATGAGACAAGAGTATATTTTTCTTCCCAATTTTGTCTACCATTTTTTGAATCAGTTTGATCCAAGATACGCCTATGGCTGTCCAATCAGCATAATTATCTTCGAAACCATAGTGATAAAGTGTACCATATGCATCTTCGTTTTCATAATCCGAATATCCGGAACAAATAACGAAATTGGAATACTCTTCGGGACCAAGAATTTTCGTGGCAAACTCTTTAAACATCATGGATCTGTGAATCTTGGGTTTATATTGTCGACGTAGTTCCATAATATCTTTTTTCAGTTCGCATATTGGATTTACTGTAGTAGAATAATTAGGTTTAACCGGAAATTCAGGTGAAGAAAGTCCAAGATCGCGTAATAAAGCGATGAGACGCTGATCTTTTTCTTTGCGACCGACTCCCGCGCCACTAAGTATATTTACACCATGGAAAGAAATACTTCCGGCTCTTCCGCCAAGCTGTGATTCAGCTTCAAGTACCAAAATCTTGGTTTCCGAGTTTTTCTTAAGAACCCGATAAGCACAATATAGTCCGGCAATTCCTCCGCCGATAATAATTATATCATACATACTATGATATAAGGACATATTAAATATAACTTTCGAGTATCTTTTGTTTATAGTAGTCAAAGGATAAAATGTCATTATCCAAGATATAATTGGAATAATCACAGTTTTCGACGGTAAGTTCATCCCATGAATTCAAAACTATCATTGGAATCTTGGTTTTTTTAAGAATGACATCAATAAAATCGTTTCGAATGACAATCGGAATGGATTTCAAATAGAGGGCCTCCCAAAGCCTATGCGTATCCACGCCGTTTCCTTCTGGGCAAATACAAAATTTATATCGGGATAATATTTCATGGTATTGAATGGGTTCAGTAGAAGATAAAAAGGGTATTTTATGAATAAGCGCATCATAACATATCTGACGTTTTTCATAATTTGTATGCATATTGAAATTGAAATATATATTTTCGGTTTTTTGAATACATATACCTCTATCGAAAAAAGAGGTATTGCCATGTGACCGCATGGAATTTGCCATACCGATAGGTAAAACTTCCAATTTTTCGTGTATAATGCAAACATTTTGCGCCCACCATTTTATAAGTAGCGGACAATCCAATATGGATTGATATAAATCATTAGCAACAATATTAGCATCCGAATTATGAGTTATTAAAACAAACCTATTTTGTAAACGGGGTAGAATAGACAAAAATTCTAGCAAACGATGCGCATAACAAAAAAGGATCTTGGGATTATCGTAGGCTTCTCCGATTTGGTTAAACCCTAAACATTTATTACTTTGATTTTTTATTACCGGATTATAATGAAAATCCTCGTCGCATCCAAGATATACATCCGCCAGTTGTTGTAATTTTTCACCCGTGATTATATTATCTCGCGCAATCATATAAATTATATGCTATAATAGTTATATAAATATTCGTTAAAACTATAAATAATGAATATTATTTTAACTTGTATCCAAAATTTCCAAGATTATATTTTGATAAATATACGCCAGCTCATTCATCTTGGTCATAAGAGCATTTTTATAGTAACAAACCGGGAATTTTTTGAAAGGTTCGCAGAATTCCAAGATAAAATAATATTGGTTGCAGCGGAAAATTTGAATTGCTCAAATTACATTGATAATAGTGGATTGGATCGTAATTTCAGGAACGGATTTTGGACGTTGACGTCCGCAAGATTGTTTTATGTATACGAATGTATGAAAAAATATGAAATTACCGATGTTATACACTTGGAAAATGATGTAATGATATACTATAATTGCGACGAATTCTTCAATAATAAAGTCGATAATACCAAAATATATATACCCTTTGATTCATTCGAGCGTAATATAGCAAGTATTATGTATATTCCTAATCATGATGTATTTCAAACTGCACTACAACATTACGATTTTAATAAAAACGATATGTATAATTTTTCAGAGATTAAAAAGAAGACAAATATCATTGAGAATTTCCCAATATTCATAACGGATGTATCGCAAAACGAAGAGTATCAATTTGTTACTCAAAACTTCGATTCTTTTCAGATGATATTTGATGCTGCTGCAATGGGACAGTATCTTGGTGGAATAGATCCAAGAAATCAAGAAGGAGATACACGCGGATTTGTGAACGAGACTTGCATTATTAAATATAATAACCATAGTTTCCATTACCGCGTAATAAATGAAATTGCCAGACCATTTATTATGGTCCAAGACGTGCTATATCCTATTTTTAATTTACATATACATAGTAAAAATCTACATACATTCGCTTCTTCTGACGGGTTAATCAATATTTTACCTTTATATTCGAAGAAATGTATAGCTGTATTAACACGAGGTTATACCAATATCAATGATTATAATAAACTTATTCAACGAAATGGGTATATTCGAGCAAATTTGAGAGATAAAAATATAGAAATTATAATATTTCATGAAGGAAATATAGATCAAAGCCACCAAAGTTATATTCGTATGCATACTCCGGAATTAAATATTATTTTTGTGAATATAAATAACGGAAAAGCCTTCAAAAAAGAAAAAGAAAGCATAAATTATAGAGAAGAAACCAAAATGTTCGGATACGGGTATAGACATATGTGCTCTTTTTGGTTCGTGGATTTTTGGGCATTCTTGGAAAACTATGATTATGTTCTAAGAATCGATGAAGATTGTTTTGTTGAATTTAATATTGACGAATTATTCAATGATTTAAAAAAGAATAAAATAATAACCGGTAAAATAGAACAAGATCACGATTTTGTTACTCAAGGAATGAATGAATTTACCTTGGATTTTGTGAGAGAAAATATGAATCCAAATTATAATTTTCCTTTTAAAACACCTATAGGTCCTTATACAAACGTTTTTGCTTTAAACTTGGCGGCTCTAAGAACAAACGTTATGTTAAAAAAATACATAAAACGAGTGGAAGAATCGAATCAAATTTATTTTAGTAGATGGGGAGATTTACCGTTATGGGGACAAGCCGTAGAGCATATTCTTCCGAATAATTGGTTAATAGTAAAACAATTTTGTTATTATCACGAAAGTCACAATGTCATTATAAATTAATTTTACTTTTATTATAAGCAAAGTAAAATTATACGTTTATTTCGTATCGACTACGATTTTATTTTCAGGCGTCAACGCATTTTTCTTCTGTTTCTTGGAACATCCGCGCTTATGTGCCGCCAAACTCTGTTTACTACCCGCGGTAAATACATTACATAGATCACACACAAAACTATGGCTCTTCACATATGCGTATTTCGGTTCCAAATATTTATCAAGGGCGGGTAATCGTAAGTCCTCGATCTGTGTAATCATTTTCTTCTGGAAATCTTTGAGAAAAGTGATCATGGTTTCTTTTTTACCAATGAATTCTTGGTATTCTGTGTTAATATCGTCCAAGATCTCCTTGGAAATCGTGTTATTCTCTTCATCTATATTCAAATCTTGGATTTTTACGTAAAGAGAGTCAATAATATCCACCGCCATCTTGATCTTATCTGTTGAATATTCACAATTCTGGATGTAAACCAAGATATTACCCTTATGAACATCGATTTGAAAGTTTTGCTTGAATGTAATACCCGAATTTTGAGAAATAAAGATCCCATTCACATCTTGGGAATCTACATCGCGAATGAATTTGGCGATTTCATCCTTGGGAATATTATAATCATATTCCTTGTTCTCAAACAAGATAGAAGGTCTGTCGATTCTCTTCATGATAAAATCGCCAGATGCTTTTTGACCACTTGTATTCATAACTTCCGCGTTAGGAAACATGGAATTCAAAGTGGAACCAAGCTGGTTCTCACCAAACTTACCCTTATTACTGGATCCCTTATACTTTCCAAGAAATTCACTTAGTTCATCGAATACCTTGTTTTGATGAAGAACTGACTGTGTTGAAGATTCTTTGAGAGTATCAATATTTTTACTGATACGTTCTTCACTTGCCGTGAAAAAAGAGTACAATGGTTGTTGAATAGACTGTAGCATGGAATTGTATTTCACTTCAAACGTGTTTATAAATTCTTGTAATCCATTTTCGTTATTCATCGATTTTGCTAGCTTGGTATTATCTTCAACAATAACAGCGCGAAATTGCTTGAAAACGTCTTGTATCTGTTTATTGATCTGATCTTGGTTTTTTGGAATAATATCTTGTAACAAAAGAGATGTCTTATCGATGAGATGATTACTATTCTTATCCATGATCGAGGTAAGCTTCTCATTTGTAGAGAGAGATGAATTATTCACAGTCTGTCTGACATCATCAATGTAGTCCTTTTTCAAATTAACAAACTGTATCATCATATTATTTGCAATATCGGAGTTCATCTTGGAAATATTATCGTTGATTTGCTGCAAATTAGATTTGATCTTATCGATTTCACTCTTACTATCTGTGATGTAGGATAATAATTGCGCGTTTATATTTACTTTATTATCCTTGGTCATGTGATTGAATATGCTCTCCATAAAATCGATAAGAAGAAGATTCGCACTCTCAATATTTATACTCGCGTTTTTCTTATAGAATGCTACTACGCGTTTATTTTTGATAGTAATTTCTGACTCGCTGTCCAAGGTAGACATAGTAATATAAATATTCTTTTTTCTTCTTTATATGGTTTTTAAGT
>Ga0114968_10000491_pt1 | contig 29728 bp, 26 predicted proteins | sample M_130807_EF_Meta_FD_87020 | JGI IMG/M metagenome (GOLD analysis project Ga0114968, IMG submission 87020) | Freshwater microbial communities from Lake Montjoie, Canada to study carbon cycling - M_130807_EF_MetaG | ecosystem: Environmental > Aquatic > Freshwater > Lake | place: Lake Montjoie... | reverse complement strand
TGCAAACATGCGTTCGGGCGTCACCGGTACGCTTGACAAAAAGTCGGCCCACTGGGCGTGCAGTTGCACGCTGGCGTACTCGTGGTAGTCCAGGCCAGCACGGCGCATGTGTTTATCGTCCATAGAAAACCCCAGCGGGGCGATCAGGTGCAAAGTACAGCCGGTATTGGCCGCCAGGCGGATGACATTGCCGGTGTTGGGCGGAATTTCGGGGTGGACCAGAACGATATGCAGCATCCCCTGATTGTCGCGTGGCATCGGGCCAGCAGGCCTAGCCCCCTTCCTCGGCCCGGGCAAATACCAGCGCGGTGATGTGGCGCACCCCGGCCTGGCGCAGGGGCGCTGCCGCAGCGCGCAGCGAGGCGCCGCTGGTCATGACATCGTCTACCAACACCACGTTTTTGTCCTGCAACTGGGGCTGGCACAGTGGATCGATAGCAAAAGCCTGCGCCACATTGGACAGGCGCTCGCGCCGGGGCAGGCCGCTTTGGGCTGGCGTATCGCGCAGGCGCAGCAGCCAGTGCGCCTGCGCTTTGTGCGGCGCCAAGGCCTTGGCCAGCAACCAAGCCTGGTTGTAGCCGCGACCTTGCATGCGCTCTCGTGACAGGGGCATGGGTAGCACGCAATCGGCCGCATCAATGGCAGGCTCCACCCACGGCGCGCTGCGCATGAGCAAGGCCAAACTGCGCGCCCAGGCCGGGTTTTCGTGGAATTTGAAGTCCTGCACCACGTTCGCCCACGGGTAGCCGTAGCTCACGGCTGCCAGCGCCGCATCCCAAGGCCCAGGACTTTGGCGACAGGCATGGCATACCCCGCCGCCCGGCGTGGACAAGGCGCAGCGCGGGCAGCGCGGCAGGGGTTGGGCAAACAAGGCGACGCAGGCCTCGCACACCGGCGCGCTGGGCCAGGCGTGGCAGACCGCACATTGACTCGGCAGGCGCTGCACCAGCGCGCGCAGCAAGGGCGCAAACATGCTGCCAATATACTTGCCCGCCGCGTTTGGCTCGAGGCTTTTCTGCTCTCGCGCCATGCTTTTCCCCTCTATGAACACCCAACGCCCGCCCACCATCGACCCTCTGGCCGCCGACCGATGGGCCGCTCTGGCCGCCAAAGACGCGGCGCTGGACAATGCCCCGGCCTCGCCCTGGCTGCACGAGGAGGTGGCTCGGCGCATGGAGGAGCGCTTGCAATGGATTGTCAAAACGCCGCGCCATTGGCTGCACTGGCAGGCGCTGCGCGGCGGTTTGCAGGGCCACCAGTTGCTGCGCAAGCGCTACCCGCAAGCGCTGTGCTACCTGCTCCAAGACCCGCCTGCCACTGAACCGTCGCTGCGCCAGGCGCTTGCGCAGCCCTGGTGGTCGCCCGCCCGCTGGAAGAACCCGCCGCGTCTGTACGCCCCGCCAGAGCCGGTCGATTTGGTCTGGGCCAATATGGCCTTGCACATGGCGGCCGATCCGCAGGCTTTGATCAATCGTTGGTATGAATTGCTGCAAACCGATGGATTTTTGATGTTTTCTTGCTTGGGGCCAGATACTTTGGCGGAAATTCGCTCCCTGTACACCCGAGAGGGCTGGGGGGCGCCGGCCCACGAGTTCACCGATATGCACGACTGGGGCGACATGCTGGTGCAGGCCGGCTTTGCCGAGCCGGTCATGGACATGGAGCGCATAACGCTCAACTTTTCCTCTCCAGAGACACTGTTGGCTGAGCTGCGTACGCTGGGCCGCAATTTGCACCCCCAGCGATTTGCCGGCTTGCGGGGACGCGCCTGGCGCCGCGCGTTGGGCGAGACGCTGGCCCGTACCCAGGCCGACCCGAGCAGCCCAGGGCGCCTGCGTTTGCGCTTTGAAATCATTTACGGCCATGCCTTTAAACCGCCCCCGCGCATCGCGCTACAGGCGCAGACCACTATTTCGCTAGACCAGATGCGAAGCAGCTTGCGTCAGCGCAGCCCGCCCTGAGCGCCCGCTAAGTGGTACAAGGCACTACGCTGCGGAGGGCTTGCACTCAGGCCCGCTGGGGTTGATCGGCTACAATCAACCGCTTTAATTGTTCTGATTTCTACCCCCGTACAGGCCCGAAATGGGGCGCCGTTCGAAGCATCTTAAGTCGCGTGAATCCCAATCAACTCAACCCCTCAGGCGTTCAAGAGCCCCGTTTGGAGTGGGTTTTGCGCCGCACGAGCCCGGTCACGCCGGCGCAAATGCTGGTCTTGTTTGGGTGCTTGAGCCTGGTTTCGCTTTGTGTAGGCTTGTTTTTTTGGCTGCAGGGTGCGCTATTGGTGTTGCCGTTTGCGGTTTTGGAGACCCTGGTGGTTGGCCTGTGTTTTCTGGTATTTGCCAAACATGTGTTGGACCAAGAGCGCATAGTGGTTGACGGAATGCAGGTCGTGATCGAGCACGAACAGGGTGGAATTCGCGAGCGTGCGCAGTTCCATCGGGAATGGGTCAGGATTGAACCCCTGGGTGGCGAGCGCTCCTTGATTGCAGTATCTGGTCAGGGGCAGACAATCCAGGTGGGCCGCTATGTGCGCCCGGAAGCCCGCGAGGCACTGGCCCGGGCATTGCGCAAAGCGGTGCAACGGGCCTGAAAAGGTTGATTGCGGCGTTACAAGTTATTTTGCAAACTTTGAGGCATAAAAAGTGAAAACGATGAAGAGCATTTGGAACAAATTGGCTTCACTGTTGGCGACAGCAGGTTTGTGGCTGGGTGTCGGCGCTTTGAGCTGGGCGCAAACGGTCCGCGACCTTCCTGGCGGTCCGTCGGTGCTGCAGCTGAACCTCCCGCCCGCCGTTACCGCTATCGCGCGCGAGCAGCAATGGCTGCATTGGTACATGCTGATCATCTGCGTAGTGATTTTTGTGGCCGTTTTCGCTGTGATGTTTTATTCCATTTGGAAACATCGCAAATCCAAAGGACACCAGCCCGCCAGCTTCCACGATTCGGTCACTGTGGAGATTATCTGGACGGTGATTCCCTTCATCATCGTGATTTTGATGGCGCTGCCTGCCACCAAAGTGGTCGTCGCGATGAAGGACACCAGCAACGCCGACCTGACGATTAAAGCCACGGGCATGCAGTGGAAATGGGGCTATGACTACCTCAAAGGTGAAGGCGAAGGCATTGGCTTTCTCTCCACCTTGGATGCCGACCAGCGCGAAATGTCCAATAACGGCGGCCCCAAAAAGGGCCAGGCCGTGGATGACTACCTGTTCAAAGTCGACAACCCGCTGGTGGTGCCTGTGGACAAAAAAGTCCGCATCATTACGACCGCCAATGATGTGATTCACGCTTTCGCCGTGCCCGCTTTCGGAATCAAGCAAGACGCGATTCCTGGTTTTGTGCGCGATACCTGGTTCCGCGCCGAAAAAGTGGGCGACTACCACGGCCAGTGCCAGGAACTTTGCGGCAAAGAGCATGCGTACATGCCTATCCACGTCAAAGTGCTCTCTGCCGAGGACTACAGCCAATGGGTCCAAGCCCAGAAGAAGAAAATGGCAGCACTGGCTGATGACCCTTCCAAAGTGTGGACTTTGGCTGACATTACCCAGCGTGGCGAAAAGGTTTATGCCCAAAATTGCGTGGCCTGTCATCAAGTCAATGGCAAAGGCGGCGGCGCAATCAAACCCTTGGATGGCGCTGCGGTGGTGCTCGATGCCGACAAGACCAAGCAAATCAAGGTCTTGCTCAATGGTCAAAATAACGGTGCGATGCCTGCTTGGAAAGCGCTGAGCGATACCGATATTGCCGCCGTGATCAGCTACACGAAAAACCACTGGTCCAATAAGACAGAGCAATTGGTGCAACCGGCTGATGTGGCTGCCCTGCGCAAATAAGCGCGGCTCCGATAGATCAAATATTGAAGTATTGAGAAGGAAGTACGTATGAGCGCAGTTTTAGACCACCATGATCACGCCCATGACGATCACCACGCGCACGCGCCCACGGGTTGGCGTCGTTGGGTCTACGCGACCAACCACAAGGACATTGGCACCTTGTATTTGTTGTTCAGCTTCACGATGTTCATCATTGGAGGCATATTGGCGCTCCTGATCCGCGCGGAGTTGTTCCAGCCCGGCCTGCAGGTGGTCAATCCCGAGTTGTTCAATTCACTGACCACCATGCACGGTCTGATCATGGTTTTTGGCGCCATCATGCCCGGCTTTGTAGGTTTTGCTAACTGGATGATTCCGCTGCAAATCGGGGCGGCTGACATGGCTTTTGCTCGGATGAATAACTTCAGCTTCTGGCTGCTGATTCCTGCCGGCGCGATGCTGGCGGGTTCCTTTTTCATGCCCGGCGGCGCGCCCGCCGCCGGATGGACGCTGTATGCGCCGCTGACGCTGCAGCAAGGCCCCAGCATGGACGCAGGTATTTTCGCGATGCATATTTTGGGCGCTTCGTCGATCATGGGCTCGATCAACATTATCGTGACCATCCTCAATATGCGCGCGCCGGGCATGACGCTCATGAAAATGCCAATGTTTGCCTGGACCTGGCTCATCACCGCCTATTTGCTGATCGCCGTGATGCCGGTGTTGGCAGGCGCTATCACCATGACGCTGACCGATCGCCACTTTGGTACCAGCTTCTTTAACCCCGGCGGTGGCGGTGATCCGGTGCTGTACCAACATATTTTCTGGTTCTTTGGGCACCCCGAGGTCTACATCATGATCTTGCCGGCTTTTGGCATCATTAGCCAAATCGTCCCGGCGTTTGCACGTAAGCGCCTATTTGGCTACACCTCGATGGTGTATGCAACCTCGTCGATCGCGATTTTGTCTTTCATCGTGTGGGCGCACCACATGTTCACCACCGGCATGCCGGTCACTGGCCAGCTGTTCTTCATGTACGCCACCATGCTGATTGCGGTTCCGACCGCGGTAAAGGTGTTCAATTGGATTGCGACCATGTGGCAAGGCTCCATGACATTTGAGACACCGATGCTATTTGCGGTCGGCTTTATCTTTGTGTTCACCATGGGCGGATTTACCGGTCTGATACTGGCGATGGCGCCTATCGACATCCAATTGCAAGACACCTACTACGTCGTGGCCCACTTCCACTATGTGCTGGTGGCCGGCTCCTTGTACGCTATGTTTGCCGGTTACTACTACTGGTCGCCCAAGTGGACGGGCGTGATGTACAACGAAACGCGCGGCAAGATCCACTTCTGGTGGTCGCTGATTGCGTTTAACGTGACCTTCTTCCCCATGCATTTCTTGGGACTGGCGGGTATGCCGCGTCGCTATGCCGACTACCCCATGCAGTTTGCGGACTTCAATGCCGTGGCCAGCGTCGGTGGTTTCGCCTTTGGTTTGGCCCAGGTATATTTCTTCTTCTTCATCGTCTTGCCCACTATGTTGGGCCATGGAGAAAAAGCCTCCCAGCGGCCATGGGAAGCAGCAGAAGGCTTGGAGTGGGAAGTTCCCTCGCCAGCGCCTTTCCATACCTTTGAGACACCGCCCAAGTTGAATGCGGCGGCCAACAAAGTGGTTGCCTAAGCTCTTATGACTCCCGAACAAAAGAAGTCCAACCTGCGCCTGGGCTTGAGTCTGGCGTCGGTGGCGGTGGTGTTTTTCGTGGGTTTTATGATCAAAATGGTCTTGCTCGGTCACTGAGATTGCGATGAACCAGAGCCGCCCCAACGCGCAGATGTTTGGCAAATTGGTTTTTGTTGCCGCTGCCATGTTTGCCTTTGGCTATGCCTTGGTGCCGATCTACAAGACTATTTGTGAGATGACGGGTGTCAATATTCTGGCTCTTGGTGAGCAGGCTGTTCCTGGCGAGCGCGCCAACGTGGCTGCGAACACCCAGGTAGATTTGTCGCGCACGGTGACTGTGGAGTTTGACGCCAATACTGCGGGTCCATGGCATTTCAAGCCCGAACAGCGCTCGGTACAAGTGCACCCAGGTGAGCTCACCACGGTGATGTACGAGTTTCAAAACACCCAAAATCGACGTATGTCTGCCCAGGCCTTCCCTAGCTATGCGCCCCAGCAAGCGTCTGCACATTTCAACAAGTTGGAATGTTTTTGTTTTAACCAATACACCTTGGGACCGGGCGAGAAAAAGTCCTGGCCGGTAGTGTTTGTGATCGACTCCAAGTTGTCCAAGGACGTCAAGACGATCACTTTGTCCTACACTTTTTTTGAAGTCGGCGGTCAAACCCCGCCTGCGCCCGTGGCGACTAACGCCATGCCCAAGGTGGGTACATGAGCGCTGCACCAGAGCAAGCTGTGCCGACGCCACGCCCGTCATTGGCAGCCAGTCTCAAAGCAGTGGCGTGGTCGTTTATAGGAATTCGTAGCCGTGCTGGCGTTCAGGAAGACGCGGCAAAAATCAATCCACTGCACGTGCTGTTGGCAGGTGTTTTGGGCGTTGTGGTACTGGTGGCAAGTCTTATGGGATTGGCCGCCTGGGTTGTAGGCAAGTGAGCGCGCAGCTTTGCGCGGCCATCTTGGACTGGTATTTGGAAAACTGGAGCTGAAATGAGTAGCACTGCACACGGCACAAAACCGTATTATTTTGTTCCCCACGCTTCGCGTCACCCGGCGATGGCCTCTTTGGCCTTGTTCTTTGTGATTTTGGGCGCGGGGCAATGGATTAACGGCGTTCGATGGGGCATGTATTCCCTGGCATTTGGAATGCTGTTTTTGTTTTACGTCCTGTTCCAGTGGTTCGGCGATGCCATCAGTGAGAGTGAAAGCGGGCAGTACAGCCGCAAGATCGACCTGTCTTTCCGCTGGAGTATGAGCTGGTTCATTTTTTCGGAAGTCATGTTCTTTGGTGCATTTTTCAGCGCCCTGTGGTGGGCGCGTTCGCACTCGGTGCCAGCACTAGGTAGCTTGGACAATGCGCTGCTGTGGCCTGACTTCAAGGCCGTCTGGCCCACGTTGGCAGCCGGTGCGACGGCGTCGCCCGCAGGCATCATTGAGCCCTTTACCACCATGGGCCCATTTTGGTTGCCCACCATCAACACGGCGCTGTTGTTGAGTTCGGGCCTGACACTGACGATTGCCCACCATGCTTTGGTGGACAACAACCGCAGCAAAACCATCAACTTTATGTGGCTGACGGTGCTTCTTGGTATTACCTTTCTGATCGTTCAGGGCTATGAGTACCACCATGCCTACACCGAGTACAACCTCAAGCTGACCTCTGGCATTTACGGCTCGACCTTCTTTATGCTGACGGGCTTTCATGGATTTCACGTTTTTGTTGGCATGCTGATGCTTTTGTTCATCACTTTGCGTCTGCAAAAAGGGCATTTCAAACCTGATAGCCACTTTGGCTTTGAGGGCGCTGCTTGGTATTGGCATTTTGTTGACGTGGTATGGCTCGGTCTGTACTTCCTGGTGTACTGGATGTAATGGCCGAGTGCGCATAGAAAAAAGGCACCGAAGGGTGCCTTTTTCATTGCCTTAAGTCCTGGTTTTGCGCCTCAAGCGCCCGGGGGAATGCCGGTTGGCTGAATCCAGCCCGCTTTCCATGACAATAGGAGGCAGGCGAATAAAAAAATGGATATTCCAACCCGTGCACCCAGCGCCCGCGCCATCCGCCGCGATGGAGTAGGGCCGCCTTCGCCGCCGCGGAGCATGAAAAACAGGGCCGCTGCCAAGCAGGCCAAAATGAACAGAAAACCAAGACTTACCAAATAGCTCATGCCTAGGATTATCTTGTGAATACTGGCCGAAAACGCCTGCTCAGCACTTTGGCGGCCCTATTTTTTGCGGCCTTGGGCTTGGTATTGGGCAATTGGCAGCTCAATCGGGCTGCCCAGAAAGAAGCCTTGCAAACTGCCATGCGGGTGCAATCAGACAAAGCCCCCATTGGAAATGCACAAGTGCGTGCATGGGTTGCCGCCGGAAACATGCAGACAGTCGATGTGCTCTACCACCCAGTCCATTTGCGTGGACGCTGGTTGCCTGAGCACACGGTTTACCTGGATAACCGGCAAATGCAGGCCCAGGTGGGATTCTTTGTGTTGACTCCTTTGCGTTTACAGCCTGAAGGCCTGGTCATCATGGTCCAGCGCGGCTGGGTGGGGCGCAACTTTACGCAGCGCGAGGAGCTGCCTGTCATCGAAACGCCTGTGGGCGAGGTCGACATTGACGGTGACATTGCCCTTGCGCCCTCCAAGCTCTATGAGCCTGGCCAGGCGGGCTTTGGGGCCATACGGCAAAATCTGGATTTGGATCAGTACCGCGCGCAAACCGGTCTGCCGCTAGAGGCGTTCACTGTGCGCCAATCGGGGGCGCCGTCCCAGGGTTTGCGCAGGCAGTGGTCGCAGATCAACTTCGGGATAGAGAAGCACTACGGCTATGCGTTCCAGTGGTTCGCACTGTCGGGATTGATCGTTGCGCTGTACGTGTGGTTTGAATTTTTTCGCCGGCCTTCGGCGCCCTCCCAGGACAATGCATCCCATGGCACCTAGTGACCCTTCTAAAGACCATGTGCTCGGGCTGACCGTGCACAGCATGCCTGCGCCGCAAGATCTAGACTCCTCGGTCACCCGCAGCGGACGCTGGAAAATGCTGCTGGTCTTGCTCATGTGTGCCGCGCCGGTAGTGGCTTCCTACGTCACTTACTACTTTGTGCGCCCTCAGGCCCGTCAAAACTTTGGCACGCTGATCGAACCGCAGCGGCCCTTGCCAGACATGCCTGTGCGTGACCTGGCTGGTGCTAGCAGCAGTTTGCGTGCGCTCAAAGGCCAGTGGTTGCTCATTAGCGTGGCCGGTGGCGCCTGTGACGCGCTGTGCCAAGAACACCTGTATTTGCAGCGTCAATTGCGCGAAGGTTTGGGTAAGGAAAAAGACCGGCTCGATTGGGTCTGGCTGGTCAGCGATGAGGCGCCCGTGCCCGCTGCCTTGATGCCCGCCTTGAGTAATGCACGGGTCCTGCGCCTACCCCAAGCCCCGTTGCAAACCTGGCTACAAGCCGACGGCGGGATGGCTTTGCAAAACCATCTGTACTTGGTCGACCCGCTGGGCAACTGGATGATGCGATTTCCCCCTGGCACGGACCTGAGCCAAGCACCCAAAATAAAGCGTGACTTGGAGCGCTTGCTGCGCGCTTCTGCTTTTTGGGACACGGCAGGCCGTTAAGCTTGAATCGACCGGACCATTATGCAAACCCCGCTTTGGAACCTCTCGCCCTTGGTCAGCTTGCTGCTGATTGGCATGGCTGTTGCGGCTCTGCCTTTGCTGGCGCTGTTGCGCGCGGGCCGTGTGGGCGGCACAGGTTCTTTGGTCTCCGCGTTGACGCTGACCACTTTGTTTTTGACCTTTGATTTGGTGCTCTTTGGCGCATTTACCCGCCTGACCGACAGTGGCTTGGGCTGCCCTGATTGGCCGGGCTGCTATGGCCATGCCAGTCCGCTGGGTGCGCACGAGGCCATCACTGATGCGATGCGTGTGATGCCCGAAGGTCCGGTGACCCACAGCAAAGCCTGGATTGAGATGGTGCACCGCTACCTGGCCACCGGCGTGGGGTTTTTGATTTTGGTGCTCGCCATTGCGGCGTGGCGGGCCCATCGACAGGCCCGAGGCGGGCAGGGCGGGCCCGTCCCGCATCCGGCCTGGGCCGCAGCCACTTTTGTTTGGGTGTGTGTGCAAGGGCTATTTGGCGCCTTGACGGTGACGATGAAGCTGTTCCCCGCCATCGTCAGTTTGCATTTACTCGGCGGATACGCCCTGCTCGCGCTGCTAACGGTGCAGGCTGCGCAGTGGGCGCGGCTGCGCAAGGGTGCGCCAGTACTCGCCGCGCCTGCGTTTGCGAAAGGGGCGCTGCTCTTGGGCTTGGTACTCGTGGTTTTGCAGGCGGCCTGTGGTGCTTGGGTTAGCACCAATTACGCCGTTTTGGCGTGCATGGAGTTCCCAACCTGCCAGGGCACTTTTTGGCCGTCGATGGATTTTGCGGGCGGCTTTTTGCTGTGGCGTCCTTTGGGCCTTCATGCCGATGGGAGCGCCATTAGTTTTGCGGCACTGACCGCCATCCACATGGTGCACCGTTGGGGGGCGGGTGTGCTGACTGTGGCGCTGGTCGCCGTGGTGTGGCAATTGCGCCATGTCGCCCGGCTAAGTGCGGCCCGGCGCGCGCTGATGCTCTTGCTCCTTTTGCAACTGGCCACCGGCCTGTCCAATGTCGTGCTGGGCTGGCCACTGGCTGGTGCCGTGTTGCACACCGGCGGGGCCGGGGCTATGGTCGTGACGCTGGTCTGGATGTTGGTGAATGGCCAAGCCTACACCCCCTTGAATGTGCCCGCGCACGCAACCACGAGAGAAGCGACGTGAACCAAGACGCCAGTACTGCCCCCCTGCTGCCCACGATGTCGGTGGTGCGCCAGTTCCATGCACTGACCAAACCGCGGGTCATCCAGCTCATCGTTTTTTGCGCGCTGATCGGCATGGTGTTGGCAGTGCCCGGCATGCCCAGTTTGGCGCAGGCCGGGCTCGCTGCGACTGCGTGTCTCGGTATTTGGTTGGTTTCGGCGGCAGCGGCGGCCTTCAATTGCATCGTCGAGCAACACATTGACGCCAAGATGAAGCGCACCGCCTGGCGCCCCACGGCGCGCGGGCAGCTGAGCAATTTGCAGACCCTGGTTTTTTCCGCGCTCTTATGCGCGGCAGGCTCGGCCATCTTGTTCCTCTGGGTGAATCCACTGACCATGTGGCTCACTTTCGCCACGTTTGTCGGCTATGCCGTGATTTATACCGTCATCCTCAAGCCGCTCACGCCGCAAAATATTGTGATCGGTGGCGCCTCCGGCGCCATGCCGCCGGTGCTCGGTTGGGCTGCCATGACGGGCGATGTAGGGCCCGAGGCGTTAATTTTGTTTTTGATTATTTTTCTCTGGACGCCTCCGCATTTCTGGGCCCTGGCGCTGTACCGCGTCGAGGACTACCGCAAATCGGGCCTGCCCATGCTGCCTGTTACCCACGGCAGTGAATTTACCCGCCTGCAAATCCTGCTCTATACCGGCGTGCTGTTTGCTGCCTGCCTGCTGCCATTTGTGTACGGCATGAGCTCCTGGCTGTATCTGCTGACAGCCATCGTGCTGAGTATTTGGTTTTGCGCTTATGCGTGGCGCTTGCTGCGCAATTATTCGGACGCTTTGGCGCGGACCACCTTCCGGTTTTCCTTGATCCACTTGAGCGCATTGTTTGCCGCTTTGCTCTTGGACCATTACCTTTTATGACTATGCGTCCAATTCAAACCCCGAATGCCACTCCCGCGAGGCGCCGCGTTTTGCAGCTTTTGGGTGCTGTAGGCGCCCTGCTGGTGGCGGGCTGCGGGCAGAACAAGCCGCATTTCAATTCGGTGGACATCACCGGCGCTGATTACGGCAAAGGGTTCGCACTCACAGACCACAACGGGCAGCAGCGCGCGCTGGGCGATTTTGCTGGCAAGGTGGTGGTGCTGTTTTTTGGCTACACGCAGTGTCCCGACGTCTGCCCCAGCACCATGCTGGAGTTGGTGGAAGTCAAAAAGCTCTTGGGCGCTGACGGCGAACGGCTGCAGGCTCTGTTTGTCACCCTGGACCCCGAGCGCGACACGCCCGAGTTGCTCAAGGCCTATATGACCAACTTTGACCCGATGTTTGTTGCCTTGCGGCCTACGCCCGAACAACTGCCGGTTTTGGCCAAAGAGTTCAAAATTTATTTCAAAAAAGTGCCAGGCGCAGGCGCCAACAACTACACGCTAGACCATTCGGCCGGCAGCTATGTATTTGATACGCAAGGACATTTGCGCTTGTTTACCCGCTATGGCAGCGGTGCGGCGGTGCTGGCCGCCGATTTGGCGCAGCTCATGCGCTAGCGCGCACCGTGCCTGCTGCGCAGCAGGCTCTGGTGGCTCAGGCGTATTGGGCCAGTGCGGTTTTCATTTTTTTCATGGCCGCCACTTCGATTTGGCGGATGCGTTCGGCGCTGACACCGTATTCGGCGGCCAAATCGTGCAGCGTCATGCCGCCGCTGTTGTCGTCATTGACCTTGAGCCAGCGCTCCTCAACGATGCGCCGGCTGCGCGGGTCGAGCACCTCTAGCGCGCTGGCAATGCCGTCCGAGGCCAGCACATCGCGCCGGTGCGCTTCGATCATGGCCAGGGGCTCGTGCTTGCTGTCTGTCAGGTAAGAGATCGGGCCGTACACCTCTTCGCCGTCGTCCGAGGCCATGGGATCGAGCATCACGTCGCCGCCCGAGAGCCGCGTCTCCATTTCCAGCACGTCATGCGCGTCCACATGCAGTTCATCGGCCATCGCGCGCACCTGCGCGGGGCTGAGCGTGTCGCGGTGCGTGGCCAGGTCGGCGGCAGCGTCTTCGGACTTGAAGCGCTGCTTCATGGAGCGCAGATTAAAAAACAGCTTGCGCTGGGCCTTGGTCGTGGCGACCTTGACCATGCGCCAGTTCTTGAGGATGTACTCGTGGATTTCGGCCTTGATCCAGTGCAGCGCATAGCTCACCAGACGCACGCCCTGGTCCGGATCAAAGCGCTTGACCGCTTTCATCAGGCCGACATTGCCTTCTTGGATCAGGTCGCCATGGGGCAGGCCATAACCGAGGTACTGTCGCGCTACAGAGACGACCAGGCGCAGGTGGGATAGCACCAGCTTCCCGGCCGCTTCCAGGTCGTTGTCGTTTTTGTACTGACGGGCAAACAGCTGCTCTTCTTCCAGCGTGAGCATGGGCAGGCGATTGGCCGTCGAGATGTAGGCATCCAGGTTGCCAAGCGGGGGCACCAAAGACCAGGGATTGGCCGGGGCCAGGGCGGTTTTCGAAGCGATTGCAAGTGACATGGTGGAACTCCTTGGGTCCGATGGCGCGATATTAGCACTCAACGCACGAGAGTGCTAACGCGCATGCGCGTTAGCACTCTGCCATACGCAGCGCGTATAGTCTGCCCATGACTGAATTCGCCCAAATGTTGCAACAAAGCAACGGAAATGCCTGGTGGTTCCTTCCCAGCGCCATCGCCTTGGGAGCGCTGCACGGCTTGGAGCCGGGCCACTCCAAGACCATGATGGCTGCCTTCATCATCGCCGTGCGGGGCACCGTCGGGCAGGCGGTGCTGCTGGGCTTGTCTGCCACCTTGTCGCACACCGCCGTGGTATGGGCGGTGGCTATGGGCGGCTTGTATTTCGGCGACCAGTGGGATCTGGCGCAAAGCGGGTCCTGGCTGCAGTTGATTTCTGCTGTCTTGATCGCTGCCACCGCGCTGTGGATGGCGCAGCGCACTTGGCGCCAGGCGCACCCGCACCACCATCACCATGGGCACGACCATGATCATGGTCACGATCATGACCACCATCACCACCACGATGAAGGCGCACCGATGGACGACCACGCCCGCGCCCATGCCCAAGAAATTCGGGAGCGCTTCCACGACGGACAGGCCAGCACCGGCCAAATTGTGGTTTTTGGCCTGACCGGCGGACTGATTCCGTGCCCGGCGTCCATTACCGTTTTGCTTTTATGTCTGCAACTCAAGCAGGTGGCACTGGGCGCGACCTTGGTGATGGGTTTTAGCGTGGGCTTGGCGCTGACCATGGTGGCCTCGGGCGTGCTGGCTGCGTGGAGCGTGCGGCAGGTGCAAGCGCGCTGGTCCGGATGGGGCCATTGGGCCGGGCGGGCGCCCTATCTTTCTAGCGCCTTAATGCTGGTGCTGGCCGCCTCCATGGCTTGGGACGCCTGGCGTGGCTGGGGTGTGCCGCTGCACTAAGGCCGCGTACTTTCTATGGACTCTGATCATTCGCCGCTTGGCGATGCGGCGCCCGCGATGGCGCTTGCCGACATCGCGATGCTCTTGATCGTGGTGGTCGTTTGGGGCCTGAACTTTGCCGCCATCAAAGTAGGCGTGGCCGGTATGCCGCCGCTCTTGCTGGGGGCATTGCGCTTTGCACTGGCAGCCTTTCCGGTGGTACTTTTCTTTCGCCGGCCGGCCGTTCCGCTGCGTTGGTTTTTGCTCTATGGCATGACGATCTCGGTCGGGCAGTTTGCGTTTTTGTTCAGCGCTATCCATGTCGGCATGCCTTCGGGTCTGGCTTCGCTAGTCTTGCAATCGCAAGCATTTTTCACCATGCTGTTTGCCGCGCTGTGGCTGCAAGAGCGTTGGCAGCTGCACCAGCTGGCCGGTTTGGTCTTGGCCGCCTGTGGCCTGGCGCTGATTGGCAGCGCCCATGGCGTGCAAATGCCGCTGGCTGGTTTTGTGCTGACGGTGGCCGCTGCCAGCATGTGGGCCGCCGGCAATATCGTGACCCGTGCCCTGGGCCGCTTTGGTCCGATGGACCAGCAGGCCTTCGTGGTTTGGGCCTGCCTGGTGCCGCCCCTGCCATTTTTGGCTTTGTCCTACGCCATCGAAGGGCCGCAGGCCATGGAGGCGGCTTTGCGCAATTTCCACTGGCCGTCTTTGGCGGCGCTCGCTTATCTGGCATGGGCCGCCACTTTGTTTGGTTACGGTGTGTGGACGCGCATGCTCGCGCGCTACCCGGCCAACCGCGTTGCCCCTTTTAGCCTGCTGGTGCCGCTGGTGGGTTTGAGCAGCGGCTGGCTGGTGTTTGGCGAGGCCATGCAAGCGGTGCACTTTGCCGGCGGCGCATTGCTCATGGCCGGCTTGCTGCTCAATGTTTTGGGTGCGCCTTTGTTTGCACGCAAACGGCCCAGCGACTTGCCTGGGCAGTCTTGAACGCGTCAGGCTCCTACAGGTGCGCATGTTCCCGCATGTTCCAATAGCAGGTTAATCCTCACTTTGAACCCTTCATGAATCCTGATGCCCAATCCTTGTGGCGCCTTCCCCAATGGGCTTTTGCGGTGCTCTTGGCCCTGTTGGGCATGCTCGGACCCTTTTCCATTGATACGTATTTGCCAGCGTTTGCCGATATTTCGGCCTCTTTGCAGACCACACCGCTGCATATGCAGCAGACTTTGTCGGCCTACCTTTTTGGGTTTGCCTTTATGTCGCTGTTCCACGGCGCTATTTCGGACAGTTTTGGGCGCCGGCCGGTGGTCTTGTGGGGTTTGGCGGTTTTTACCTTGGCTTCGGTGGGCTGCGCGTTGTCGCAAAGTATTGGGCAGCTGATTTTTTTCCGCGCCATGCAGGGCTTCTCGACGGGCGCGGGCATCGTGGTGGCCCGTGCGGTGGTACGCGATATGTACCCGCCCTCGCAAGCGCAAAAAGTGATGAGCCAGATCACGATTTACTTCGGCGTAGCGCCCGCTGTCGCGCCCCTGATGGGCGGGCAGTTGCTGCTTTTGGGGAGCTGGCACCTGATCTTTTGGTTTCTAACCGGTATTGGCGTGCTGTTGTGGCTGGCCAATTACCGCCTGCTGCCCGAGACGCTGCACATCAGCCAGCGGCAGCCCTTTCAGGTGCGGCATCTTTTGGCGGGCTACTGGCAATTGGGCGCGGACCCCCGGTTTTTGCTGCTCTCGCTGGCCAGCGGCATTCCGTTTAACGGTATGTTTTTGTACGTGCTGAGCGCACCGGTGTTTTTGGGCGAGGTACTGCATTTGCAGCCGCAGCAGTTTTTCTGGTTTTTCTTGTTCACCATCGGCGGCATCATGGCCGGTGCTTGGGTGAGCGGGCGCGTGGCCGGGCGCATCACGCCCAAGCGGCAGATTCGCAATGGCTTTGTCATCATGCTGTGCATCGGGGTGCTCAATCTGGCGGCCAATGTGCTCTTCACGGCGCACGTCAGTTGGGCCTTGTTCCCGCTGGGTATTTTTGCCTTTGGCTGGGCCATGATGGTGCCCGTAGTGACCTTGCTGGTGCTGGACCTCTACCCCGAGCGCCGGGGCATGGCCTCGTCTTTGCAAAGCTTTATTGGCTCGGTGGCCAATGGCATCGTGGCCGGTGCGATATCGCCTTTGGTAATGCACTCGGCCGTCGCCCTGGCAGCAACCTCGATCTGCATGATGGCCATCGGTCTGGTGGCTTGGATGTACATGCACCGGCGCTGGCCCGCCATTGGCAACGAGGTCCTTACGACCTAAGCCCGCCTCATAACGGCTTGACAAGCGCCCGTCAAGCGCATAGTAGGAGGCGCAATATACTGTACATAAATACAGTATATTGCGCCTCTATGTCCGCTTTGTCCCGCCTGCCAGAACCTGCTGCCATGCCCCTCGATAGCCTGCGCGCCGACGTCTGGCGCGCCGCCAGTTTGGCCGCTGCCCCTGCACAGACGGTGCCCACGGGCGATGCCTTGCTGGACGCCCAACTGCCTGGCGGCGGTTGGCCGCGCGGGGCTTTAACCGAGCTATTGCAAGACCCCGGTGTGCACAACGAGTGGCGCTTGCTCCTGCCCGCGCTGGCGCATTGCGGCAGCGGCCCGGTCGCGCTGGTGGCTGCGCCGCACCGGCCCTTTGCCCCGGCGCTGCAGGCCCAGGGCCTGGCCGCGCAGCGTCTGTTGTGGCTGTGCGCCACCAGCGCTAGCCCGGCCGATGCCCTGTGGGCAAGCGAACAAGCCTTGCGCTGCGCTGCCATAGACGCCGTGCTTGCCTGGCTGCCCCAGGCGCGCCCCGAGCAACTGCGCCGCCTGCACAGCGCTGCGGCCGAGCACAACAAGCTTTTGTTTGTACTGCGCGACGCGCGGGCCCAGGCGCAGGCCTCGCCCGCTGTTCTGCGCCTGCGTATCGCGCCCGATGCGGATGCGGCGCTGTGCGTGCACATCGTCAAGCGCAGGGGCCCAGCGCTGGAGACGCCACTGCGCCTGGCCGCCCGCCCGGCGGTCCTGCTGCGCCTGCTCGCGGCCCAAGGGCCCAACCAGGGGCTGCCCCCAGTACCGATCGCGCAATCTGTGATGCAACACCACACCGGGCCGACTGCGCCGCCGGCCCGGCGTTTTGCGGTATGAACCCGGGCATCAACCCCTGCTGGCTGGCGCTGGGTGTGCCCGTAGGCAAGGCTGCGACCGGCTTGACCGCACCTTTGCTGGCGCTGGGCTGGTGGTCTTTGCAATTTACGCCCTGGGTGGCGCTGATCGAGGACGCGCTGGTGCTCGAAATCTCGGCCAGCGAGCGCCTCTTTGGCGGGCGGCAGGCTTTGTTGCAGGTGCTTCTGGATCCGGCGCATGCGCCATTGGCGGCCCACTATGGCCACGGCGACAGCGCTTTGCTGGCCTTGGCGCGTTTGCGCACTGCGCCGCTGCGCACCCCTGAGGCGCTGGCAGCGCCGGTGTTGGCGCCTGACGACTTGCCGGTGCACACCCTGGCAGCCGCGCAGGCGCACCTGCCCACTTTAGAGCGCCTGGGTTGCCGCACCTGGGGGCAGCTGCGCGCCTTGCCGCGCGGCGGCGTGGCCCGGCGCTTTGGCGCAGGCGTGCTGAGTGCTTTGGACCAGGCCTACGGCAGCGCGCCCGAGACCTACGCCTGGCTGCGCCTACCCGAGGTGTTTGAGGCCTCCCTAGAGCTGGCCGCCCAGGTGGAGGCGGCCCCGGCGCTGCTCTTTGGCGCACGCCGCTTGCTGGCGCAGCTGCAGGTTTGGCTGCGCACGCGCCAGCATGGCGTGCAGGCCCTGGAGTTGCGCTGGCAGCTCGATACGCGCCGCGCCAGCGCCCAGCACTACGACGCACACCATAGCGGCGCGGGCTACGGTCGCTTGGAAATCCGCACTGCCCAGGCTACCCCGGACCCGCGCCACCTCGAGCGCCTGCTGGCCGAGCGTCTGGCCCACGTCAAGCTGCCCGCGCCGGTGCTGGTGCTGGCACTGCGCTCGCTGCAGACCTGCGCCTTGCCAGGGCAAAGCCAGAGCCTGCTGCCCGATACGCTGCACGTCGGTGACAGCCTGCAGCAATTGCTAGAGCGGGTGGTGGCGCGACTGGGCCCGGCCAGCGTGCTGCTTGCGCAAATACAGCCGGACCACCGCCCCGAGTGCATGCAGCGCTGGCACAGCCCGGCCAGCGTGCAGCGGCAACCGCCTGCAAGTGAGGCGCTCGCCGCCGCAGCCGCGCTTTACCCCAACTGGCTGCTGGCCGCGCCGCAGGGCCTTGGGCTTTCCCCAGACGGCGCGCCCCTCTGGCATGGCCCTCTGGCGCTGTTGGCCGGCCCCCAGCGCCTGGAACAGCAAGCCTGGGACGCCGGGCCGGACGTGCAGCGCGACTACTACATCGCCCGCAGCAAAGCGCATGGCCTGCTATGGGTCTATCGCGAGCGCCTGGCAGGCGCCCTAGCTACGCAGCCGCAGTGGTATTTGCATGGAGTTTTTGGTTAACCCCCCCTTTTAAATTTGTCTTAATGAGGGCGAGTTGCGTGACCGATTGGTAGGCGCAGGTACTAAACCAGCACCGACCAAGCCCAGCCCGCCAATGCACAGGCAGCAATTACTTGCACCACCGGCTGCTTAAAGCGGATAAGCGCCAGCGCGGCGGCGGCTGCAATTACGGCAGATGCCACATCAAAACGCCCAGCCATGCCTTGCGGCCAGAGCACATGCTGGCCGAAGAACAGCGCCAGGCTGACGATGACGCCCACCACCGCAGCGGTAATGGCAGTGAGCGGCGCGCTTAAACGTAAATCCTGGTGCGTCGATTCGATGAAAGGCCCGCCTGCCAGGATGAACACAAAAGAGGGCAAAAAGGTAAACCAGGTCACCACGGTGGCGGCTAGCGCACCCGCCAGAAACAGATGGTCCGCACCAAGCAGCGCTTGGGTGTGTCCGCCCACATAGCCCACAAAAGCCACTACCATGATCAGCGGCCCTGGCGTGGTCTCGCCCAGGGCCAGGCCATCGATCATCTGCGCCGCCGTCACCCAGCCAAACTGCTCCACGCCGCCCTGGTACACATAGGGCAATACCGAATAAGCGCCGCCAAAAGTCAGCAGCGCCGCCTTGGTGAAAAACCAGGCCATTTGCGTGAGTGTGTGGTCCCAGCCCTGCGTCAGCACCAACAGCGCCATGGGCACGAGCCACAGCACCAGCCCGACGGCCAGCACCTTGACCAAACCAGCCAGCGTAAAACGCGCATGCGCCGGTGTGGGCGTGTCGTCGTCAATTAAGGCTGGTGCGTGCGGCCCGGCCTTGGCTGCGTGGCCGGCGCCCGCAGGAAACACTTGCGGCGCCAAGCGCCCGCCGATGGCACCTATCAGCCCCGCACCCAGCACGATGGCCGGGAAAGGCGCTTGCAACACATACAGCGCAAACCAAGACAAGGCCGCCAACACCCACAACAAGCGATGGCGCAGCGTGCGCGTGCCGATGCGCCAGGCCGCTTGCAACACGATAGCCGTCACAGCGGGCTTGATACCCGCAAACAGCCCCGCTACCAGCGCCGTGCCGCCAAACACCAGATAGACCCACGCCAGGCCGATCAGGATAAACAGCGAAGGCAGCACAAACAAAACCCCCGCCACGATGCCGCCCCAAGTGCGGTGCATCAGCCAGCCCAGGTACGTGGCCAACTGCTGCGCCTCCGGGCCCGGCAGCACCATGCAGAAATTAAGCGCATGCAAAAAGCGCGCATCCGAAATCCAACGCCGCCGCTCTACTAGCTCTTCGTGCAGCAGCGCAATTTGCCCGGCCGGCCCGCCAAAGCTGATAAAGCCGACCTTGAGCCAAAACGGCCAGGCTTGGCGCAGGGTGATGGGGGCTGGGGCGGTGGTAGCGGAGTCCTTGGCGATAGCAGTGTTCATGGGGCTTTCCGAGATCCAAAGGATGATCCTAATGGCGCTGCATGTTTTAGGCCGACTGTTTATACTGTATTTTTATACAGTATTTTCAAAGAAACCCCCGTGTCCGCCGCCACCCCGTCCCCCGCCTATGCCGAGCTGTACGCCATCAGCGCGTTCAGTTTTCAGCATGGTGCGTCTTTGCCCCAAGAGTTGGTAGCGCGGGCCAAGGCTTTGGGCTATGCGGCGCTGGCGCTGACCGACGAATGCTCGGTGGCGGGCGTGGTGCGCGCGCACGAGGCGGCGCGTGCGGCGGGCCTGCAATTCCTGCCAGGCGCTGAGTTTGGTGTGCGCGCGGTGGCAGGGGAGATGCTGTTTCGCTTCGTCGCATTGCCGCACGATTTGCAGGGCTGGGGCAATATGTGTGAGTTCATCAGCAGCGCGCGCCGCGCTGCGCCCAAGGGGCAGTACGCGCTGCATTGGCAGCCAGCGCAAGGCGGCTGGGCGGCTTGGCCGAGCTTGGCAGGCAATGAAATTATTTTGCTTTTGCCGCCCGCTTTGTCGATGGAAAAAGCCTGTGCGATTGCCGCGGCTGCGCGTGCGCACTGTGGCGCGCAGGTGTGGCTGGGCGCCACGCGCAGCTTGGGCGCGCAGGACGCGCTGCACAGCTTGCGCATACGCCAGATTGCGCACTTCGCTGGCTTGCCAGTAGTTGCGGTGGGTGCGGTGCAAATGCATGTGCGTTCGCGCAAGCCTTTGCACGATGTAATCACCGCCGTGCGCATGCGTCTGCCGGTGGCGCAATGTGGGCGCGGTTTGCAGGCCAACGCCGAGCGGCACTTGCGCAGCCGCGCGCGCTTGGCTAGCTTGTTTGATGCAGAGCATTTGGCGAACACTTTGGAGATTGCCCGTCGCTGCAATTTTTCGCTGGTCAGCTTGCGCTACCACTACCCGCTAGAGGCCGTGTTGCCGGGCCAAACACCGGCGCAGACGCTGCGCCATTACACCGAAGCGGGCGCCTGCGTGCGCTACCCCACAGGCATGCCCGATAGCGTGCGCGCGCAGGTAGAGCATGAGTTGGCGCTGATTGCCGAGTTGAAGTACGAGATGTATTTCCTCACGGTGCACGACATCGTGCGCTTTGCGCGCAGCCAGGGCATCTTGTGCCAGGGTCGCGGTTCGGCGGCCAATTCGGCGGTGTGCTACTGCCTGGGTGTGACCGAGGTGGACCCTTCGCGCATGAGCGTGCTGTTTGAGCGCTTCATCTCGCGCGAGCGCGACGAGCCGCCCGATATTGATGTGGACTTTGAGCACCAGCGGCGCGAAGAAGTTATCCAATACATCTACGCCAAATATGGCCGCGAGCGCGCTGCGATTACCGCCGTCGTCACGCGCTACCGGCCACGCAGCGCGCTGCGCGATGTAGGGCGCGCGCTTCAAATTCCTGAAGCCCTGATTAACGCGTTGGCCAAAGAGCACCCTGGCATGTATGGCCGCACTGTGCTGGCTGAACGTTTGCAAAGTGCGATTGAGCGGGTAAGCGCAGCACACGGTGAAGCAAGTGACTTCGCCATCCCATCATCCCGCCGCCTACAAATGTGGCTTGACCTGGCTACGCAACTACAAGGCTTCCCGCGCCACCTCAGCCAACACGTAGGCGGCTTTGTGCTGACGCAAGGGCCGCTCACGCGCATCGTGCCGGTAGAAAACGCGGCTATGCCGGATCGCAGCATCATCCAGTGGGACAAAGACGACCTGGACACCGTGGGCTTGCTCAAAGTCGATGTGCTGGCCCTGGGCATGCTCAGCGCCATCCACCGCTGCCTGGACCTCATAGGCCAGTGGCGCGGTAAGCCAATGCGCTTGCAAGACATTCCCGCCGAAGACCCGGCGACCTACGACATGATTTACCAGGCCGATACCGTGGGCGTGTTCCAGATCGAAAGCCGTGCGCAAATGAGCATGCTGCCGCGCCTCAAGCCGCGTTGTTTTTACGATTTGGTGGTGCAAGTAGCCATCGTGCGGCCCGGTCCTATTCAGGGCGGCATGGTGCATCCCTACCTCAAAGCACGGGCCAATCCGCAAGCGGTCCAATACGCCAGCGCAGCTTTGCAAGAAGTGCTTAAACGCACTTTGGGCGTGCCAATTTTTCAGGAACAGGTGATGCAAATCGCCATGGCGGCGGCCAACTTTAGTGGCGGCGAGGCCGACAGTTTGCGCCGCTCCATGGCCGCATGGAAACGCCAGGGCGGGGTGCAACATTTTTACGAGCGCCTGGTCGGCGCCATGGTCGCCAATGGCTACACGCAGGAATACGCCGATGCGCTGTTTAAACAAATCGAAGGCTTTGGCGAATATGGCTTTCCCGAAAGCCACGCCGCCAGCTTTGCGCTTTTGGTTTATGTGAGCTGCTGGCTCAAATGCCACGAACCCGCCTGCTTTTTGGCCGCCATGCTCAACAGCCAACCGCTGGGCTTTTACAGCCCCAGCCAACTCGTGCAAGACGCCCGCCGTCACAGCCTCACGGTGCGGCCCGCCGACGTGAGCTACAGCGACTGGGATTGCAGTCTGGAGGCGCCCGTAGCGATCGCCGCAACACAGGCTTACGCCTTGCCGCAAGCGGCTGTCCGCTTGGGTCTGCGCATGGTCAGCGGCTTGCAGGAGGACGTTGGCCTGCGCATTGCCACCGAGCGGGGGCAGGCACCCTTTGCCAGTACCGAGGCGCTGGCATTGCGCTGCGCGTTGGATGCGGGCGACCTCAAGGCCCTGGCCAGCGCTGACGCCTTGCTGTCTCTGAGCGGCCACCGGCGCCAGCAGGTCTGGGACGCTTCGGCGCTGCATCGCGCGCCTGCACTATTGCGTGGTGTACCGGTTCAAGAACCTTCGCTGCATCTGCCGCCTGCGCATGAGGCGCAAGAGGTGGTGTTTGACTACGCCGCCACCGGCCTGAGCCTGCGCAGCCACCCGTTGGCATTTGTGCGTGGGCAACTGACAGCGCAAAGGCTCAGCACCGCAGCGCAACTGCGTGACTTACCGCACGGCCGCTTGGTGCGCACCTGCGGCATTGTCACCATGCGCCAGCAACCGCAGACGGCTAAAGGCGTGGTATTCGTGACGCTGGAGGACGAGACGGGCAACACCAATGTCATTGTTTGGAAAAGCCTGAAAGAGAAGCAGCGCCCGGTGCTGCTGCGAGCCCGGCTTATGGCGGTGTATGGCGTCTGGCAGCGCGACACCGACAGTGGGGGAAAGGTCTGCCATCTGATTGCCAAACACTTGGTGGACATAACCCATTTGTTGGGCAGCCTGAGTGCGCAAAGCCGAGACTTTCGCTAGCGCCCGACTGCTAAGCTCCGCGCCCTGTAGCACAATGGAACTTTAGCCAGTCGCGAGCGCTGACAAAAATCGACGGCAGACCTACTGCAAAGGCATTTAACGTGAAAAAAATATATCTGTCCCTATCGGCTCTCGTGCTTGTAATTTATGCTGGCATTCAGGTCAGCGGCCATGGCTACATCTGGAAAGCCATCAGCGGCACCTATTTGCATGGCCACACTACGGCTTATATCGATGATGCGGAGAACTTCGCCCAGCGCGCCATCGCTAAAGGCACCGAGCAGCCTTGGCCCCGCGATGCCCGCTACAACCAAAAGTCGCTCGATCCTGCTATGCAGGAGTATCACCAGCAGTACCGCAGCGCGGCTTTCTTGGTGGCCCAAAAAGGCGCATTGGTGCATGAGTCGTATTTCGGCGCTTACAACGCCCAAAGCCGTACCAACTCCTTCTCTATGGCCAAAACCATCACCACCTTGCAAGTACAAATGGCGGTGCAGCAAGGCTACATCAGCAGTTTTGATGCGCCGCTGACCGAGCGGATTAGCGAATATGCCAAAGATCCGCGAGGCAGCAAAGCCACGATTTCACAACTCTCGAGCATGAAGTCGGGCCACGACTGGACGGAAAACTACTACCTGCCTTTTAACATCACTACCAATTTGTATTTTGGCAAAGATGCGCAAGCGCTAGTTTTGCACCAAGGTTTCGAACGTGAACCGGGCAGCGCTTACGAATACAGCAGCGGGAGTACGCAGCTATTGGGTGTGTTTCTGAAACGGGCGTTGCAGGCAAAAGAGCCGGACTTGAGTATCAGCACGCACCTGTCGCGTAGCCTGTGGACCGTCCTGGGCATGGGCAGCGATGCGATATATACGTTGGACCGGGAAGCGAGCGAAGGCGGCATGGAGCGCACTTATTGCTGTATTTTCGCTACCGCGCAAGACTTCGCAAAAATTGGACAACTGCTTTTGCAAGATGGCCAATGGGCTGGTAAACCCTTGCTGGACAAAGAATTTGTGCAACGCATCCGTAAGCCCGACATGGAGCCCTTTTATGGCCATTCACTTTGGGTAGATTGGGACTACAAACATCCGTTTTATTCCATGCAAGGGCACCAGGGGCAATACGTCATTGTGGTGCCCTCGCAGGATCTGGTCATCGTGCGCACCGGGCAGACCCGTAACAAAAAAGACAAAGGCCCCAACGGAAAGATTCCGGCCGAGGTTTACCGCTTTGTAGATCAAGCCGTCGCTTTGGTGCAGTAGCCAAAAAAGGAGTTTGCTTACCCGGGTGGGCGCTCCCAATTCGTGGGCTGCTTGTGAAGTGAATGGAGCGCTTGCAGCATCGCTTGGGTGGCGCGCTGTGTATGTTCCAGCACCAACAAGGCACCAGGCTTGCCCTGCAGACCTGTAGCCATGATGTCGTTTAACACCGCGATGGACTCAATAGCGCTTGGCAGCTCTTTCTGAGCGTAGTCGAGCAATTGCGCATGGGCCGCTTCTTTCCGTTTGAGCGCATCACTTTTGGCGTGAAGTTGGGTTTGCCGCTTTGAAAGATCTTTAAACGCTTTCTTATCAAATTGGTAGTAGAAAAGCATGACCAAGGTGATAGAAATAAACACCAGCGACTGGTCTACCAGTGCAATAAATCCTTGCACTGAGCAGACGCCTGAAACCGGAGGTGCTGCGCCAGGCCAAGGGGGTGCAAATGCCAAAATGGTGTAGGCCAGCAGGTTGATCAGCACCCAAATCAGCGCGACATTGCGTCCTAACAAAAAGTAGGTCGCAATGACGAGCACCGGCATCCAGACCAAGGCACTGGCATACACCCCACCGGAGAACCACGCCGTCAAGAACACTTGCATCAATGCACTTACCGACCCCGCATGACACACCCTAGAAATGGTGATGCCATGGCGCAGTGCGAGCAGCAGCGCCATCCAAAACAGTGCAGCAATCGTATTGGTGTGTCTCACGTAGGGATGGGATGCGCTGAGCGCAACGAGCACCGTCGCTAGCAGTGACAAAACCAGGACCAAATAGCTGAAAAATTTCTGCGCACCTGCGCCAGGGGTAGCCCAAGTGGCCCAGTAATGGAAAAGACGATTTACAGGACGCATGAACTTCAACCCCCGGCTAGGTGCGCCGTAATAGCGGCGAAAAATACATCCGACTCCAGTGGCTTAAACAGCACCCATTGCATTCCGCTGGACAGGCAGCGCTGGCGCTCGCTGGCCTCGGACTTTGTCGCCAGGCCCACAACCGGCGTCGAGCGGATCCCAGGCATCGCGTGTGCGCGTATCTGTTGCGTGGCCTGCAGGCCATCGGTTTGCGGCAAGGATATGTTGATAAGCACCATGTCGTAGTGGGAAAACTCCATTTGTAATAGCGCGTTGCTTGCACTCTCCGCGAGTCCGACATGGCATTGGGGCCAGCGCTTTTTGAGCAGAGATTGAATTTCTAATTGGGTGGACAGAATATGTTCCACCACCAAAAATCGCCGGACTGGCGGCGTGGCGGTTAAGCTGGTATCTTGATCAGGTTCAGACGCTGCAATGCCCTTCATGCTCAATGGCCACTCTAGCCAAAGCAGGTGCTTTGTTGGGCCCCGCCTGTAGAAGCAAAACTGCCCGCCTGCCGCTGCCGCCAGGCGTTCGCACACACCCAAGCCTAGGTGGGTGGTGGGCTCGGGAGGGCCATTGGATACCGTGGCGCGAGGCGTGGAAACAATGCTTGCATCTTGTGGCGAGAACTGGACTTCTATGCGCACACGTGTATCGGCAAAATGCGCGCGGACCTGGATGCTGCCGCTATCGGCATGCTGCCCTGCATACAGGAGCAGCCGAGTGACGATTTGCATCAGGCGGTCCCGGCCAGCATGTGCCCAAATCTGGATCGACGGATCCAAATCCACATTGACAGGCCTTCGGGTGGCATGTGCTCCAGCCTTGATAGCTGCAACTGCAGACAGCAGTACATCGGGCACATAAAAGGAGGACAAAGCGAAGTCCATATGCCCGCGTTCTAGGCTTACGAAGTCGCCGAAATCTTGAACCGATTGACATAATTGGCTTGTCTCGGCACGCATCTGCTGTGCGGCATCAAGGTGCCCCGGCGAATTAGCCAGCTCGGCAATCAGGATAGGACTCAAGCGGCGTTGGATTTCTATGGGCGCACGAATGTCGCGGTCAATACAGGTCGCCAATGCATCGATGTCTATTTGTACCTGACGTAAAGCCGCCTCGATGCTATTTAATTCTTGGTTGTCGATAGCGAGTTTGTACATCTTTCTGCGGTAGGTCCAGTCGTACAAACTTAGCGCTAGCACCAAGAAAACGAGCGAACTCACTTTAATGATCAGGACGGAGTTCACTGAAAATGTTTGCGGATTCACTGCCCCCGCAAACCAATTTTGACTAAGGGCCAAATATTGAAAATAATTTTGTATTGAGATAATCGCCAGCCATACCAAGGCCCATCGCATATTCAATAAAAGCAATGCCGAAATCGGCAATAAGGGCATGCAAGCGATGTAGGGCGAGTTGATGCCGCCTGAATGGGCAGACAGCGACGCTAGCTGCGCAAACTCCAGCACGAGCAAGGCATGGGTGCCGAATGAAAAAGCCCCAGCCCAGCGCGCCAGTACCAGCAACATGCCAAAACCCAGAATGGCCCTCAGATTCCAGTTCGTATCCAACCCTGCTATGGGCAGAAGGTAATAGATCACAGAGTTTGCGATGGCGATCCATAAGGCGGCCTGAAGCAATGTTCGCTCGTCGAGCGTTGGCCCCTTGCCCAATCGGATAAATAGCCGTTCAGTGAGGCTGGATAAGGAGAGCACGAACCAAGACCCCCGATGCTTGTAGAGTGATGGAAGCATCGCTGATGTATGCGACACGACAAAGACGACCAAGCATTCTATATTTAATTAAGATTTATTTAATAATTAAATAATTGAAAATAAAAGTCACGGATGTGGTTGTGCCCAAGGCATGCCTATCAAGCAGGCCGCGCACAGGTATTCACAACGGTGCGCAGGCCAGCTCTAGAAAACTGCGTTCCTCTCCCTGCAGGTGGGGCCCGAGTCGCTCCAGCACGGTGGCGTGGTAAGCGTTGAGGTAGGCGGTTTCTTCAGCGCCCAAGAGATCTTTGAGCACCGCCTGTGTGTCGATGGGGCACAAGGTCAGGGTCTCGAACCGGTAAAAACTGCCGTGCTCGGTACTTTGGTGCGGCTGACACAGCAATATATTTTCAATGCGTATGCCGTAGCGGCCAGGCAAGTAAACCCCAGGCTCATTGGTCACCACCATGCCGGGAAGGATGGGCTGGTCCACCAGCGCGGTGCTGATGCTGTGCGGTCCCTCGTGCACATTGTTGAAGTAGCCCACGCCATGGCCGGTGCCGCAGGCGTAGTTAATGCCCTCATTCCAGAGCGCCTGACGCGCCAGAATGTCCAACTGCAAGCCGCGCGTGCCATGCATAAAAATGGCCGCCGACAAGCGCAGCATGCCTTTGAGCACCAGGGTGTAATGGCGTTTTTGTTCTGGTGTCGTTTCACCGCAGACCAAAGTACGGGTAATGTCAGTCGTGCCGTCGTCGTACTGACCCCCAGAGTCCAGAAGGAAAAACCCGTGCGGCGCTACTGGAGTCTCGACGCCGTCCTTCAGACCGTAATGCATCATGGCCGCATTAGGCCCGTAACCAGGGATGGAGCTAAAGCTCAGCCCCCGAAACAAGGCCTGTTGGGCGCGCTCGGCGTCAATGCGGTCCGAAACGCTGCGCTCGGTGAGCGCTCCGCTCCCCACCTGCGCGTAAAACCAATGCAAAAAGCGCACCATGGCCAGTCCGTCGCGCACAAAGCAGTTCTTCCAGTGCGTAATCTCGGTCTCGTTCTTGATGGATTTGAGCGCTACCGAGGGCGCGCGTTGCTCGACCAATTGGCAGCCGTGCTGGCGCAGGGTTTGGAAAGTCAAAATGTTGCTTTGCGCCGGGTCGACCAGCACGCTTTGGCCGGCCAGTCCGGCCAGGTCTGCAAAAAACTCGGTGTAAGGCCGCAGCGCTACGCCTTGTTCCTTTAGCTGTGCAAGTAGCGCAGCATCAAAGCGCTCTTGGTGGGCAAAGAGGCGTGCACCGTCCATGGTCACCACCAGATAGGCGTGAAAGTAAGGCGAGGTGGGCACGTCGGTGCCACGCAGATTGAGCAGGTACCCGATGTCGTCCAGGGCGTTGAGCACATGGGCGCTTGCCTCGCTTTTGCGCATCTGCGCACGCACTTTGTCCAGTTTGCTCGCCGCCGTCTCACCCGCGTACTGCAAGTCATGGGCGAAGACGGGCTCCAGCGGGTAGCCGGGGCGGTCCAGCCAGACGGCGTCGACCAGGTCGTGCTCGGTATGCACGCTCACGCCTTTCTTTTGCAGCAAGGGCTCTATGTCGGCCAGGGTCTTTATCATCATGGTGGCGCCGTAAAAGCCCAGCCGCGCACCATTGGGCAGGTGTTCTGCCAACCAATGGTTCCACTGCGGCACATCGGGTTTGCCGAGGTAAACAATATCGATACCGCTGCCCGCCAACTCGCGCTCGGCTTGCAGCCAGTAGCGGCCGTCGGCCCAGACAAAGGCCTTGTCCTGCATGACCACCATGGTGGAGACCGAGGCACTGAAGCCAGAGAGGTACTGGCGCACTTTCCAGCGCGCCGGTACATATTCGGAGTTGTGCGGGTCCGAGGAGGGCAGGACCCAGGCGTCCAGGTGGTGCAGCGCCATTTGGGCGCGCAATGTGGCGAGGCGTTGGGCAATATCGGTCATAAGTGTGGCTCTTCGGAAATCGGCTAAGAATCCGCGCCATCCTATCAAGAAGCAAGCGCGTGCGATGATGCCGCCCAATTGAACGTATCTGCCCATGCCCCACGCCCGACAAAATCTTCGTGCCAATGTCATGTGCATGTTGTCCATGCTGATTTGGGCCATGGGGCTGCCAGCCGCAAGTCTTTTGCTGGCTACCGTGCCGCCATTGCCCTTGACGGCTGCGCGCATGCTCATGGCCGCTGCCTGTTTGCTGCCGCTATGGGGTTTGGTGGAGGGTTTTGGCGCTTTGCGCACGGCGCCCTGGCGCAAGGGTGTGTTTATCGGCGGTGGCACCCTGGGTCTGGGCGCGTTTTTGCTGGTGCTGGGCCAAGGCATGACCGATGCGGTGACCGTCGCCGTGATATCGGCCAGCATGCCAGTTGTTGGCATTGCCATTGAAGTCTTGCTGGACGGGCGCAAGCTCAGTCGCAACTTGGTGGTGGGCGTGCTATTGAGCCTGCTCGGTGGCTGGCTGGCATTGGATGATGGCCCCGGTGGCATGTCTTTGGGTATGGGCGCTGCGCTTTGCTTTGTATCTGTGGTGGTCTACACCCTGGGCTCGCGACTGACGGTTACTTCGTTTATTGCGCTCAGCCCGCTGGGGCGAACCACCGTCACCCTCACCGGCGCGGCCATGGCCACCACGGTGGCCGCCAGCGGCGCTGCGCTGGCCGGCGCCTCTGCTCCACAGTGGCAAGCCCTGGGCTGGACGGAGTTGGGGGCACTGGCTATTTTTGCCATCGGCGGGCTGGCGATCAGCCAGTTTTTGTGGATCCGCTCGGTCGGGCACCTGGGGATTGCGCTGTCCTCATTGCATATCAACGCAACGCCTTTTTACGTGATGCTGATCATGTTTGCGTTGGGTGGCCATTGGAGCTGGAGCCAGGCCGCTGCTGCCGCTCTGGTGGGCTTGGGCGTGCTGGTGACTCAGGGCTTGGTGCCCTGGGCT
>Ga0114968_10000489_pt1 | contig 29812 bp, 28 predicted proteins | sample M_130807_EF_Meta_FD_87020 | JGI IMG/M metagenome (GOLD analysis project Ga0114968, IMG submission 87020) | Freshwater microbial communities from Lake Montjoie, Canada to study carbon cycling - M_130807_EF_MetaG | ecosystem: Environmental > Aquatic > Freshwater > Lake | place: Lake Montjoie... | reverse complement strand
TGTATTCATTGGAGGCAGTACTACTATTCAGGGTGGTGCTAATAGTACTGATTCTACGAATAGTAGTACTGGTGCTTTGATTGTCAATGGTGGTGTTGGTATCGGTAAGAGTGTATTCATTGGTGGTAATGCTAGCGCGACTGCATATTATGCGACTTCGGATTATCGTATTAAATCGAATGTTAAAAAATTAGATGATACATTTTCAATCGACAAATTAGAACCGGTTGCTTATTTCAATAATATGAGCGAACGAGATGATGTTGGATTTATTGCTCATAAAGTTCAGGAGATTTATCCATTTCTTGTCCATGGAGAAAAAGATGCAGCTGAATACCAAACACTCAATTATAATGGAATTATTGGTATATTAGTGCGCGAAATACAAGAGTTGAAACAGAAAGTAAATGAACTTGAAAAACGTTTTATACATTGAAACCCTTTGGTATAACTTGAAAACCTTTGGTATAACTTGAAAACCTTTGGTATAATTTGAAACCCTTTGGTATAATTTGAAACCCTTTGGTATAATTTGAAACCCTTTGGTATAACTTGAAAACCTTTGGTATAACTTGAAAACCTTTGGTATAACTTGAAAACCTTTGGTATAACTTTAAAACCTTTGGTATAACTTGAAAACCTTTGGTATAACTTTAAAACCTTTGGTATAACTTGAAAATTTTCATACTATTATGAAAAATATTATGAAAAATATTATGAAAAACCACTGATATTTGTTATTGCATAGTATGTACTATTGCTAGTCCTATAAAAAAGTGCAATTTGTTGAGTTGTTATTGCTGCGCCTGATAATGATGATGTAATACTTGAAGACCCGCTATTGTATTTGGGGGTTATAGTAATAGAATTAGCATTACTGTCATTTGTTATAATACTGTTACAATAAAAAGTATTTGTATTTATCAAAGTTATTACGTATATTTTTGATGTTTTGAAGTTTGATATACCACCTATTGTACATGTATAGTTATCAGTTGGTGCACTTGGTGCACTTGGTAATATAAAAGTTGAACCTGTACTGTAATCTACTGAAAATGACGTTCCGGATACATATGTTGCCGTATTTAATGGCTCTAAAATATTGTTCAAATATAAAGATTTTGATGTATATATTGAACCGGTGACTCCAAATACTACATCGGATGGAAGATTCGATATAGATGATGCACCTACTGTAACTGTACCACTTTGATTGTAATATATATTATTACCGTTTGTTGTCCATAAGCTTGTGCCAGTAGGACCAGTAGGCCCAGTTGGACCAGTTGTACCAGTAGGACCCACATTACCAGTTATGTTTACATTATATTTATAACGTATAACAAGAGTTGACAATGTATTATTAACTGTATCTGTTGTATAATAATAATAAGTTGTCGATACATTTGTTATTATATCATTTGCAGTGTATGAAAAAGTGTTATAAGTTGATTGATTAAACCCATATATATTTTGGATTTGTGTTAAAATTAGTAGACCTGTTGTAGTATTGTAAGAAAATATAATCGCAGTAAATCGATTATTACTATTAGTTTTATCTACACATACAACGGTGTTTCCAGGTATATATGAAAGACCCGATTCAACTTGTATTTGTATATTATTCATTAACGCTGGTATTTGCAGATTTCCATTATCAGTTGTAGATGTTAAATATATATTTCCAGGAAGACCAGTAGGTCCAGTTGTTCCAGTAGGACCAGTAGGACCACCCTGACCAGTTATATTTAAATTGTAGTTATAGTTTATAGGAGTATTCGGGTCAGTTAAATAGGTAGTATAATATGTAGTAAAATTGTTAGTTACAGGGTCTCTTTGTGTAAAAGTAGTTGGTGATATTGATAGGTTATAACCGAATATATTTTGTATTTGTGTTAAAATAAGTACACCCGTTGTGCCATTGTAAGAATATACTATTGCATTGAATCGATTACTACTGTTAGTTTTGTCTACACATACAATGGTTTGTCCAGGTGTATATGAAATACCAGTGGAAACTGTTAATGATATATTATCCATTGATTTTGGTAGTTGTTTATATCCATCACCAATTGTAGATGTTAAATATGTACTTCCAAGACCAGTAGGTCCGGCAGGTCCAGTGTATCCAGTATATCCAGTAGTACCAGTATATCCAGTATATCCAGTATATCCAGTAGGACCAGTATATCCAGTATAGCCAGTATATCCAGTAGTACCAGTATATCCAGTATTACCAGTTTCACCTGTTTGACCAGTAGTACCAGTATTACCAGTATTACCAGTTTCACCTGTTTGACCAGTAGTACCAGTAGTACCAGTAGTACCAGTGTAACCTGTAAAACCGGTTTGTCCAGTAGTACCAGTTTGACCAGTAGGACCAGTATATCCAGTAGTACCAGTTTGACCAGTAGCACCAGTAGTACCAGTAGGACCAGTTATACCAGTAGAACCAGTATCACCAGTATTACCAGTATATCCAGTAGCACCAGTAGTTCCTGTTATACCAGTTATCCCAGTAGGACCACTATTACCAGTATTACCAGTATATCCAGTAGCACCACTAACACCAGTGTAACCAGTATAACCAGTATATCCAGTAGCACCAATTGAACCTACTCCATCTATGTTAATAAAATAATTATATTGTGAATCACTCTCTACAAAATTTCCATTAATTTCATTAATTTTTATTTGTAGTTTTGCTGGCTTAAATATGCTATTGTATGATAACACTGTACCTTTTAAGTATTTAAATGTTCCATCATAATTATTTAATGATACTACAACAGATACACCTGTACTATATGCTAATCCACTATCTACTGTAAATGTAAAATTTTGTAAACTTTTATCGATTATTCTATTAATTAAGGTTGTATATGATTCATTGAGATTAATACTATTATTTTGTGTTTGCGACATATATAAGTTACCAGATGGTCCTTTTGGACCTTCATCCCCAGTTGGTCCAGTATGACCAGTGTATCCAGTTACGCCAGTTGTTCCAGTTGCGCCGGTATTCCCTGTTACACCAGTGTTTCCGGTATACCCGGTCGCTCCGGATGGACCAGTTGCACCGGTGTTTCCTGTTACACCAGTGTTTCCGGTATACCCGGTCGCTCCGGATGGACCAGTTGCACCGGTGTTTCCTGTTACACCAGTGTTTCCGGTATAACCGGTTGCCCCGGATGGTCCGGTTGCACCTGTATTTCCTGTAATACCAGTAGGACCAGTTGGGCCAGTAGGACCAGTTGGGCCAGTTATACCAGTTGGGCCAGTTATACCAGTTGGGCCAGTTATACCAGTATCACCAGTATAACCCGTTCCAGCTGGACCAGTATAACCAGTTGTACCTGTTGCACCGGTATTCGATGCATCGCCCCCGGGACCAGTTGGTCCACTTGGACCCGTTATTCCATTAAATCCATAATTTGTATAAATTTCTGAAATTTGATTAAGTATTCTGGTTGTACTATTATTATTATAATTTTGATTCGTTGTAGCTTGATTTCTAACACCGCCAAATAATCGACTTGACATATTGTTATTACTTAATTATAATAGATGTAAATATTTTATTTATACTTGTTTTATTGTAAATTATAATTTTATACAATGTATAAAATCATAAAAATTTTGTTTTATTTTTACCTTTTTAACCATATATGTTCTAAACATATACTCATTTGAGTATTTTCCCAATATATCAAATTTTCACTCTAATGAAAAATTGTGCTGTCTCAAGTAAATTTTGTATTTTTACATGTATTTTTTGTTTGATTTTGTAGTTCCATATCCCTTCGGAAAGGCACAATCGATGTCGTGTGTGTAGTATTTGGATGATGCTGTTTTGAGACATAGTTATTGTGTAGTATTCTTTAAGTAACTTATGTGTTTAATATATGAAAATGTTTTGTTGGTAATAATTATGGATTCCGCTAATTTAGATAATTTAGATGTTTCTTGGTTAGAAAATCATGAACGCATGCTTAATATACAAGAAAATTACCAAAGAGAATATATGGATACTATTCGAATTTGTTATGTCTATATCAATAAGAAATCTGAAATTGATAAAGTCATTTCAGAACGTGAAAATTTACTTCTTATTGGTAAGTACAAAGGGTTGCCAAAAGAACGCGTTTTACAAATAGTACAAAACAAGAAAATAATAAATAATGTTGATAAATATACATTGGATTCTATTTTACTTTATAATGTTTCTATTGAACCTGAAAATATTCAAAAATACGTGAATAGTGAAAATATTTTATCAGAGCCTTTTTTGAAAATTTATCCTATTGTAGATGAAATAGAGATTCCTCCTTCTATTTTTATTTTTCATGAAATTAATTGTATTTATTTTATATTCAAACAAATTGATACGAATCATCTCAAATCTATTTTAAAAAAGGGAGGTATTGAGAGTGAATCTTCGATGCGAAATGGAAAGAATGGAACAAATGGAAAGAAAACAAAAAAAGTTCGTATTCAAAATAATATTACAAAAAAATGCATAGGTAGTTGCAATGTTCTATAAAAACTTATAATTAAATTATAATATAAAAAATACATAGTATGAAATATATAGTATAAAGTATAAAATGAATACAAACATAAAAGAAATGCATGGGATAAAATACAAATATTTTATAAATGATATGATGGCTTCTTATTGTATTCATTATGATAAGGAATGGGAGCCACATATTACAAATTTTGTCAAACTATACAATCGCTTTTACAATATTCAAAATATTATTGATGTAGGTGCTAATTTTGGTTATCACACATTGTTATTTTCACGTGAAGTACAAGGTAATGTTTTTGCATTTGAACCACAAATCCAAAATTTTGAATTATTAGAAAATAATATAAAAGATAATCAAATTAATAATGTTGTTCTATATAATGTAGCATGTGGTGATATTAATGAAGATGTTAATATGCCTATTATTGAAGATAATTTCAATATGATTAATATGGGCGATTTTACACCAAATTTAGTATCGAATAACAAGTTTAGTACTACAAAATCTGTTTTGTTAGATGAAGTTGATTTTTGTGGACCAATTGACTTGATTAAAATTGATGTTCAGGGATGGGAGAAAAAGGTGTTAGTTGGTTCAGAAAATTTATTAAAAAAATGCAAACCGGTATTAATCATTGAATTTGAATTTTTTCAATTAGCAAAAACTGGCACTACTTGTGAAGAACTATTTAATTTCATAAGAAGCAATAATTACCATATATTTTATTTGGAATATCATTATCCAAGTGATCATATATGTATTCATAATGATAATTTACATGATTTTAGAGCTAAATTCGGAAATCATATTTTACCTCATACGCAAGACAATGAATTAAACAACAATATTAATTATGGTGTCAATGAAAAAATTGTCATTTAGAACAAACTGCTTTTTATACTGTGAAAAAAGCATTTTTATAAAATGATATAAATTTATATCATTTTATTTTTCAAATGGACACTGAATTTCCTATCCTAAAAGCCCCTGACGAATCCTATTTGAATAATTATTATGAAGAAAAAATTGTTCAATTATTTTATTTATTATCGCGTAGAAACAATGATGACGAAATCGATAAAATTGGTTTGATTTTGGAAGAAACATTATGTTCTCTTAAATGTAGTATTTCTTTCAATAAAGATGATAATATGAGGGTGTATAAATATTTGATTCTACTTTACAAAATGATTGCTCAAACCCGCGATATTGTTTACGGGAAAGGTGAACGTAAGCTTACCTATATGATGATATATATTTGGTATAAATTCTATCCCACATTGGCTATATATGCAATACATCGTTTGGTTGATATACTTATATTGCCAGAGAATTGCAAAGGAATGGATGTGGATGAATTGGTTAATACTTATGTTGCTACTCGAAGACATGCGTTTGGTTGTTGGAAAGATATTAAATATTTGTGTTATTTTCTTCGTTCTCGTTCTCATAATCATCCTCTTATTGATGTTGCCGTTTCTATTATGAATAAACAATTGTACCGCGATTGGGTCGTTGTTGAAATTTGTTATCACGGCTCTCATGATTTTCGTAATATTTTATCGTTTGTTGCAAAATGGGTTCCCCGGGAAAATACTAAATTTGAATGGATTTTTGAAAAATCAGCAATTCAATGGGCTGAAATGGTTACTCCGTTTTATTTTAAAAATAAGCTTTTGACGTATAAACAAAACGATGCTGTCCTTAAAAAATGCAAAACGAATTATAGGATTGTATGTTCTTCGTTAAACCGATTGTTGGATACTACTGAAATTAAACAATGTAGTGGAGAATGGAATCAGATTGTTCCGTCGAATATACCGAAACATACTATATCTCGTCAAAATAATGCTTTATTGAATGTTAACCGAAATATGGAAAATCGGACTAAAACTTCGTATGTTAAACACCGTCGTGATTGTTCAAATAATATTAAAGAATATTACAAAGATTTGATTCAACCTGAAAACACCCCGTATAATAGTACTAATTTTGAACTTGGTAATTTTGTTAAACAATATTCCGCGTTACGGATGGGGGCTGATGATGATTTGACTGTAATGCAAAACCGTTTGTATCAAATTGATTTGTTGAATAAGCGTTGGGAATCATTCATTTGTAAATTTAATACATTAGAAAATTTTATTCCTTTTGTAGATATTCATTCATTTACTTGTTCAAATAAAAATACTTTGAATTGCGCAATTGAATTAGCATGTATTATTGCAAGTAAAACAACGACCGATCATGGACATATCATGTTTTCAAATCATAACCCTATTTTGGAAAAATTTGATAGAAAAAAATCGTTTTATGATTGCATTTGTGGTATTTGCGATTCCATTCATAACGACATGAATTATTTGAATGATAATATATTAATTGCCATTGATTTATTTGTCTATTCTTTGCGTGTTTCGAATACTTCTAATGAGGATATATCAAAGATGGTTTTAGTTATTATTACGAATAAAGAATATGATGATTATGAATCGTTTTTGATGAAATTTGATAAAGACTATATGCCGCATATTATATTTTGGAATATGTCTGGTACTTTTTCTCATGAAATACCGATGGTGAAAAATATTAAAAAAACCACCTTTATTTCTGGATATAATAGTATATTGTTGAATCATTTTCGATTTATGGGATTTGGCGGAGTTATTCATTTTGGCGCTTTTGATACTGTTTGTAATTTTTTGAACAATCGCCATTATGATTGCATGGGTGATTATATTGATAAAATGATTGAATCATAAATATTTTTTACAAATTGTATAAAATTACTTTTTGTTTGATTCTTCTTGTTTTTCTTGTGCTTCTTGTGTTTCTTGGTTTTCTTGGTTTTCTTGGTTTTCTTGGTTTTCTTGGTTTTCTTGGTTTTCTTGGTTTTCTTGGTTTTCTTGGTTTTCTTGGTTTTCTTGGTTTTCTTGTTGTTGGTTTTCTTGTTGTTGGTTTTCTTGGTTTTCTTGTTGTTGGTTTTCTTGTGTTTCTTCCTCTTCTTTTGTTTCTTCTAGGTTCTCTTCTTCTGGTTCATCTACTGGTACCGGCAATACCAATGGAATTATACGAGATATTTCTAATAAACGTCTTCGTGTTTCGTCTATACCAATTCTTTCGCCAGGCATTGATAGGACAATTTCTTTTATAAATTTTATATATTCAGGTGCATTATTTTTTAGTGATTCGTTATTATTTACTATAAATAAAAGTGATATACATAATGAATAATTATCCCATGTTTTGTAATTGTCTTCTTTCAACAAATCAATCATCATATCTTTCCATGACTGGCCTATGTATTTCGAGAAATATTCATTGTATTTTGTTTTAAAAATTTCGATATCTTCTAGTGTCAATATATTTGAATAATATTTATCAGATATCATTCTTGATAATATTTCATCCAATTGTTCTTTATTCACATTTCCTTCTTTATAATGATAAATAATTTGTGATATCATAAATATTTCTACACACCAAAATACATAAAATTCGTCGGTTAAAAAATATTTTTCATAATAGGATTCATCTGGATTATCCATTATATTTTTGATATTAAATGACAAACCATAATCGATTATAATTGGAACTCCCTGTATCATATCATATATTATATTGTTAGTTTTCAAATCAAAATGGATTATATTACTGGCTAGTAATTTTTCTATACTTTTTAATAAATACAAATGATTATCTAATAATTTTGGCAGTTGTTTTTGTGGCTCTGTCATTTTTATTATTTTTCCAAAATCATATTTTCCAACATATCGAATTTTGTTGGAGACATATGTTTTCGTTTCATCTTTTTCACCTAAACTGTTTTTCATTATTTTGCAATTATTGACAATGTCGTATGGTATTTCGGTTAAACTTACATTACATGATTTTATTATGGGAGCAAAATAACAGAAATAATTTGCGATTTGTTGGATTTCTTCGCCGATTTTGATTTCTTTTTCTAATTCAAATGAAACTTCTTGTATTTTACTTACGTAATTTTTGCTGTCATATTCATTTTCATCACATTCGATTTGTGGTTTTACTATACAGCCGTATGTACCCTGATTTAATAATTTTCGGTCAGGTGTACTATGCGTTGATTGTTTTTCTTCTTCTGGGTTCTCACTCGGTACATTTTGTGTTAGTGGTAGATTTTCAGTTAGTGGTAGATTTTCTTCTAATGATTCTTCTTTTATAGGTTCTGATGTATGCATGTTTTCTAAAATTTTTTCTATTTTTTTCTTCATGGAATATATTGTATCTTCTATATTTTTTAACTTTTCATCAACTTCTCGCTTGTCATCTACGTCATCTGTTTCTTCATCATCGTTTTTTTCTAGTGCGTTTGGTTCGTTCTCATCCTTTGGTTCATTTTCATCCTTTGATTCAGTTTCATCCTTTGGTTCATTTTCATCCTTTGATTCAGTTTCATCCTTTGATTCAGTTTCATCCTTTGGTTCAGTTTCATCCTTTGGTTCAGTTTCATCCTTTGGTTCAGTTTCATCCTTTGGTTCGTTTATCTTTTTTTCCAGATTTTCTTTATTTTTATTTGATAATTCCGGATTCATTTGTAATATAATAATCATACTTATTTTTATTTCCTAAATTTCAAATATACTTGCATGAAAAAAAATTGTAAAATATTTCTTACAATTTTTGTGGCCCGACTATTGTAGAATTATTGATTTTTTTGTAATAAAACAGTTTTTTTATTTTGATATCTATTTTTGTATGTTTTTTTTAATTTTGTTGCTATTTCATTTTGGTCCATTTGTTCTTTTAAAATTTTTATTTCTTCTATTATTTGTAATTGATTTTCCTTGCAGAAATTTAAATATGCAGAGGACGGTTCTATATTTATTAATCCATTTTTTTCCATATTATGATTTATTTCTTTCATAATATGATTATCGATAGTTTCTAACATTGAATGCGATAGAGATACATATTTCTTTCTTTTTTCTGTTTTTTCTTCTTGGGTATTGGTTCCCTTTTTGTTTTTTTTGTCTTTTTTGTCTTTTTTCATATAGTAATATTTAATGCTTTTGAACATTTTTGTTTTTACATCTCCTTCATATCCATATTTTTTTAAACGTTCTTCTTCTTCTTTTATTGATTCTTCATGTTGGTGTGTCCATTTTATCCATTCTTGTTTTGTATGTTTTCGCTCACTGTTTTCATGATTTTTTGCAAACTCTCGTAGTTTGTATTCGTCTTCTTTTGTGAAATCATAACGGTGTGTTTTGAATGTTAGATTTTGTTCCATGTTTTTTGTCTTTTATTGTTGTTTTATTGAAATAGTTTTTATAAAAAAGCATTTCAATTTTTTGTTTTTTACATTTTTACAAAATTAAAATGTAAAAATATGCATTATAATTTTGAAATATTCGCTCTGTATAGGGATCGAACCTACGACATTTCGGTTAACAGCCGAACGCTCTACCACTGAGCTAACAAAGCACTTTTTTACACCTTTACTTCAAGGCGCAAAGGTCTTACCGAGATTCGAACTCAGGTTTCAAGATTCAAAGTCTTGAGTGATAACCGCTACACTATAAGACCCGGGGGTGAGGAATTATGTATCGGGGAAGCTCCCAGTGGGGATTGAACCCACGACCTTACGCTTTGTAAAGCCATGAGAGCATTTCTTTCCCGCATATTCCTATTGTATTTTATGGTCTATTCTTTAAGTATATTTTGTTTTCTTGTTTTCTTGTTTTTTATATAATGAATATATTAAGTATGAATGGAAATAATGAAAGTCCATTTTCTGCATCATCTGGTTCAATAGTATTGTATTTAGAACCGGTTCTCAATTCGTATTTTAAATCTTATCAAAATATTTTGACGGTAAGCGCTATGCCTTCTGGTCCTCTTAAAAATATGGTTTCCCGTATAAAATTTCCGAAATTATCAGAATTTTCTACTTTTTCACCTTTCTCTTCTGTTTCAATTGATTCTTGTACATATGTTCTCGGTAGATATACTTCACCTATCAATATCAGCAATAGCGATTGTTTCATGTATGCCGATGATATACCTTCTGTTTTATCTTATTTGCAAACTAATGGATATACTATTGATAATTCTTTAACAACTATGTTACAAAAATCGGAAATTCGAATTGGTGGTAATACTGGTTATTCGGGTAATCGTAGAATGGTTTGTATGTTCACCTATAATGAGTAAGCGTAGCGGACCGAGTAAGCGTAGCGGACCGAGTAAGCGTAGCGGACCGAATGGATTTTATTTTATGTAATATCTATATATTAGAATGGTCTATGATTTTGTTATTGTGGGCGGTGGTATAGGCGGTCTGTACACTGCTTACAAATTGCATTTACAATTTCCAAAAAAAACTATTTTGTTATTGGAGAAATCGAACTATTTAGGAGGGAGAGTTTTCACTTATCGCGATAAATACATGACAGTAGAAGCGGGGGCTGGGCGTTTTAGCGATAAACATACCAAGTTGTTGAAACTTATTCATGATTTGGGATTGGATTCAAAAATAGTTCCAGCTACTGGTTCAATTGGATATGCACCTGCCGATGGGACGAATTCTATTTATAATTCTTTTGCAGACACTCCGGTAGTCGCAAAATCAGTAATGCGAAAAACGGTGAATTCTATTCGCGGGTATAGTAGTTTGAATGGTAATCCGTTACCATTATTAGAAAGCATGGGAATGACTGCATTGGATGTGTCAACCGATATCCCTATTTCCGCATTGATTGCCAAAGTTGTTTTGGCAAGTAAAGGAGAACCTTTGACAAAGTTGCAAAATACATCATTTATTGACTATGCCAAACAGGTTCTCAAAAATGATTCAGAAGTACAATTAATTGTTGATGCATTTGGTTATTATTCCGAATTAGTTATTATGAATGCTCACGATGCGATTCAGCTCATGGATTTATTGGGTCCTTTTAACCAGTTTTATACTATGAATGGAGGTTTAGACCAAATTATTGAGAAACTGGTTTCGCGACTTGATAGCAAATATGTAAAAATACTCAAAAATAAGACTGTTTCGGATATTGTTCTCCATGATAAAAATAATGAAATTTTGTTTGAAATTTTTATTTCAGAAAATGTTCGCCGCCCGGTTGCTCGCGTTTGTATTTGCGCATTGCCTTTATGGGCTTTGAAAAAACTTACTATTTCGAGACATTTTGCACCTCTTTTGAAACAGGTTCTCTGTGCTCCTTTATGTCGCATTTATTCTAAATTTGCGGTTGATACTGATGGGGGCATTTGGTTCAAAGGCATGCCAAAATTAACTACCAATAATAATTTACGAATGATTATTCCTATTAGTGAAAAAGAGGGGGTTATTATGATTTCTTATACTGATAACAAGTTTGCAAAATATTGGAAACGGATATATGATAAATATGGCACGGACGGTGTCGATTCACGTATTGCGAAGTTAATAAAAGAAAGCACTGGGATGGACATACCCAAACCATTGAAAACCAAAGTGTGTTATTGGGATTGTGGTGTTGGTTATTGGGGTCTTGGCGCCGATAGTGCGGTCACTTCTCGTGCTATTATAAAACCTTTTTGTGATTTTTCTTTTTATGTTTGCGGTGAACATTTTTCCGAATCATTCCAACAATGGATGGAAGGTGCATTGGAAACCAGTGAAAAAGTTATTTTGGATATTACACAAAAAATGTAGAAAATTGAAATACTTTTTCTTTTTTTATTGTAGTGGTAATAATCAAACAACTAATAATCAAATCTGTCTTTATTCATAATCAGCTTATAACGTGTAATCTTTAAAGTTTAATCTTTGCTATTTAAATATGTATCGTGTTAACAAATCGACAGGTAAAAAGGTAACGCCTTCTTGCCCTCATTGTAAAAATCTTGGATTGAAGAATGACCACAGTTTGCGTAGAAATTCTTCTCCGGATAGTGATATTGTTTGTCCTGTCTTGTTAAAAACTGAATGTAGATATTGTCATCAACTTGGCCATAATATTTCGAAATGCCAACGTTTGGCTGATTCTAAAAAACAAAAACAAGAAAAACAAGAAAAACAAGAAAAACAAAAATCATTTACAGCTTCTACTACCATTCACATGGAATTGGATAAACCGTCATATGCTTCCATTGCGAAACAGTTATTGAATGTTTTACATAAAAAACCATATGAACCACCTTCATATTGGGTTCCACACGGTAGACTCATGGATTGGACCGAGGATTGTGATTCATCTGATGATGAAGATTTTTGAAAAATAAAAACAAAATAAAAATAAGGGGTATTTTACCTCCTATTTTTATTTTTTTCATAAAATTGAAACACTTTTTAATTACAAATATATAGTAAAAATAAGTACAATAATTTTACAATAATGAGTGAAACCAATTCAAATACTAATTTTGTTTGCGACGAAAAATTTCAAACTATCATTGATAATATTGGTGTTGAATTGAACACTATGATGGATGGTTGGTGTGATAAAAATGAAGAAAAATGTAGTGGTGGAAACATGCGCGGTATTCGAGGTGAAAACATAGAAAATTTTGTAAAAAAAACAGTAAAAAATATTCAAGATACATATGGAATGAATGTATATGCAGTAAAAGGAAGTGATGATAAAAAGCAATTATCAGTAAATTACAACGACCAAATAATAAAAAAAGATCATCAAGTAGATATGCATATTTATAAAGATGATAAGTTCATTGCGGCGATTGAATGTAAAGCATATTTAGATAGTTGTTTTTATGTCCGCGCATGTGATGACTTTACATTATTCAAAAAATATGGTTATGATATAAAAACGTTCGTATTTACACTTGAAGATTCTATCGATGAGAATTCGAAATTATTTATAGATATTCATAATAATTTTGTTTGTGATGAAATATTTTGTATGTTAGATGGCAAACGTTCATCTAGCAAACCTATATACAATAAAAAATATAAAAAACATGTCAATAAAGAAAAGCTTATTTATTTTGTTTCATCACTTCTAAAATTATTTGAAATTTAGTCATTTGGTAATTTGGTCATTTAGTGATTTGTAAATATATTATTTTTGGCAATTTCATAGTACTTGGTTTCTAATTCAATACCAATAAACTTTCTATTTATATTTTTACACGCTACTCCGGTTGAACCTACTCCCATACAATTATCTAAAACTATATCATTTTCGTTAGTATATGTTTTTATTAACCATTCAAGTAAATCAGTTGGTTTTTGGGTTGGATGCAAAGGTCTTTCAACACGATTGAATTTTAATACTGTTGTAGGTAATCTTTTTCCATCACTTTCAACATAATTTTCTTTATGTGTGCCATAATTACTTTGTTTATCGACCGCGGATTGTGTATTCCATCGTGTGTATGGCGTAGAATACCAATATTGAGGATTATAAACAGGTTGCTTTTTATAAAACACTGCAATATCTTCGTTTGTTTTCATTGGTTTTCTTTTTGAATTCAAGAAATCTGAAAATTTATTTTTTTCCCAAACTAAACAATATCTAAACATGTTTAAGTTTGAGGTAATCATTAATGATGTAAATGGTTGCGAACCAAATAATACTATTGCACCATTATCTTTTATAATTCTATTATATTCACACCATAATTTATCAAATGGTATTACGACGTCCCATGAATTTTTTGTCATACCATATGGCAAATCACATAATATCATGTCGACTGATTTATCTGTAATATTTTTCATTTCAACTAAACAATCACCATTGATTATATTATAATTTAATTCATTTGATGACGATGGCAATTGGTTCACGGCGATTACTTCATTTTTTTCATTTTTTTCATTTTTTTTTTCGGTATTTGTAATTAATTCAATCAATTCTTCTTTATTTTTAGATTTATATTTTGTAATACCAAGTTCTTTGCATTTTTCTAATAATTCTGTTTTGCTCATTTTTGAAGTATCCATTTTTTCGATTATACTGATTATACTATTACTTTCCATATTAAATCAATTTTTCACAATAATATTTTATTGTTATATCTTTGTAAGTGTTTTATACTTTTGGGATTTTTAATATTAAACTTGACAATAAATCAAATGAATATTTTTCTGTCAAACTTTGTAATTCACCCTGTTCATATTTTTTTACACACGATTCTGGTATGTCGAATTGTATTTCATATAATTGTGTTATACAATCTCTTATATTTACTGTTATATAATATTTATTGTTTTTTTTATATATTGATACTGGGTCTTGAATGCAATTTGGTTTCATATCAAATAATACATTTGTTGTATTCACTCGCAGCATGTCGTATTTTTTATAATTATATATGATTGGTTTTGATAAATATACTATTTTCCAATTTACTACATCTAATAATACAATATGTGTAAAATGATAAAAACGGCTTCCGTCGTGGATTCTTGAATGGCAGCCTCCTATATAATAATTATCGCGGTAGTGTAGCAAGTTACTTCCACCGCGTAAAAATGTTGTTTCGGTCTTGATTGGTAAATCCACGTTGTTTTGTTTGTATACTACTTTGCATAGTCCATCTTTATTGAAATCGTATGTTAGTATCACCAATGGGTCGTAGTTATAAACGAAATGTAATTTGCCATCTTTTTCGAACGGTGCCCAATTTTTTTCGATTGGATTCTTTTGCATGTTTTCGACGTGTAGATACGTTGGTTCAAATTTGTCGAATTCTGTAATTGCTATACATCTATTTTGTCCTTCGTATGGTGATAAACATATAAAAACTACGTATATCTTGTTGTTTACTTTTACCATGCGGGGGTCCTCGGCTTCTATTTCAAAGCCATAAACTATATTTGTGTTTTTTTTTTGAAATAACAATCCATTTTGTCCTTTTACGCATATCCTTTCGCAGGCATATTTTTGATTTTCGTAGTCTTTATCACCGGTTCGACTTTCGTCTTCACCACCGGTTCGACTTTCGTCTTTATCACCGGTTCGACTTTCGTCTTTATCACCGGTTCGACTTTCGTCTTCACCACCGGTTCGACTTTCGTCTTCATATACCGCTTTGAACATGCTATAATGTAAATCATCTATATTTACTGTTGTAATATTATCTATGTATTTTGTATATACATTATAGTCATAATAGTTCAAAAAGAATTTTTTATCATATTGCATTTTATTACACATTTCAGTATGAAGAACATCAAATAATCCGAATTTACAATTTCGTTCGATTATTTCGATTGCATTGAATATTGCAATCGCTCTTTCGGTATATCCTCCCATTACACCCCAATGTGTTTCGTACGGAGGTTCTATTGACCAAGGATATACTTCATCTACCAATATGGATAGCCAACTGCATAATTTTTCGAATATGGGGGTTGGATATATATTTGTTTGCCATAGACTTAGCGGCGCATTGTTTATGTAATAAGGTGTATAGTTTTTTCCGAAAAATTTGTTGTAACTTTCCAATAAAAAATCTATGTTTCTTATATTTGGAAACATTTTTTTATTCCAAACGCCATTCAGTGCGATTGGTTCACCTGAATCCAATATATATATTCTGTCTTTTTGTAGGTTTTTGTATTCTTCTACATGGAGCATATCATATTGACATATACCTATAAAATCCAAATCTTTGTGAAGATTGTTGTTATAGATATGTAAATAGGCACTTGTTTCCATATAATGTCGGAGTTGTAAAAAAGGGTTGTATTTTGGTAATTCATATTCATGTATTATTGGCAGACCATATCTTTCTGGTGTTTCATATTTTTCGATTACTTCATTGACACAATAAAATATGAATGTTTTTTTGATATATTCTTCTGAATATTTTGTGAATAGAATCGATTCATCGACGACTTGATGATATACCACAAATATTTTTAGGTTCTCGTTTTCGTTTTCTGAGTCCATGTATGTATATTTTATAGACAAAGGTATTTTTAAATTATGTTGCACTATCTATATTTTTTGTAAATATTAACATAAATACAAATAGAAATGTTGATGTTGTTCGTTGTATTTTTGAAAACATTTCGATTCTTTCTAGTCTTTGTGTTTGTGTTATTATTGAAGAATTGTATGCATTCGATGCGATACTTAATAAACAAACTGCTATCATTGTTACTGTAATAATATCTATATGATGATTATAATCGATTTTGTTTATCTCGTTGATAACTACATTTTCACTCACGATTTCGCTTGATATTTTTTCTACCATTGTTGAAAATACGGCGCGCGTTGATAATATATTTCGTAATGATAATGGATTCTTGTCTATCATAAATGGAAAACTGGATAATGTTACTATCATTTTTGGATTGTTATTGTTTTGGGTTTTGTATTTTCATGTGTCTTTGTTTGTATTTTCAATTTTTTACACAAAGGTGTAAAAATTAGATAGTTGTAATATTTTCATTTATTATAAATGTAGATATTATTTTCGTAAATATTTTTATAATTTATAACGTTTTTCCCTTTCTAGATTTTCTTTTGTACTTCATTATACTTTTTTTTGTTTTTTTTGTTTTTTTTGTTTTTTTTGTTTTTTTACCACCCCTTGCATATCCTTCTATTTTTCCTATAACATTGTCAGGTAAATCTGAATAATTTGTTTTTTTTTCAGGATTTTTTTCATTGTCTGCATCTTTTTGAGCTTTTACACTTTCTTTAATTTGTTGTTGTAATTCTTTGTCACGTAGTGCATCTTTTTCATATACTTTATCTGCCATGTTAGAAGGTAAATTGGACAAACTATATACTGCATACGTATCAAAAAAATTTGGTTTAGGTGCATCTCCTATATTTTTTGCTATTATCCTAGTTTGCATATTTTTTTTTTTTTCATATTCTTTATACTCGTAACTATATACAGATTTTTTTGACCAAGTTTCATTTTTTATTAACCAGGTGTTTAACCATTCTGTATAACCATACGGAACAGAATCTAGTGGATTATCATATTCATCAATTTCCTTATACCTATCACTCCTAATAAAATTTATGTTTGGAAAATTTGTTTTTGTAATCTTGTCAGGTAATTTTGTTAATTCATTGAGTTCCACATTAATTTCTGTACCTTTTAACCTAGCTATATTATCATCTAATATTTTTAATTTATTGTTATACAAATTCAATACTTTTAATTGTGTTAAATTATAAATGTTTTGTAATTCTGTTAATTTATTGTTATTTAAATATAATTTTTCTAAATTAGTTAAATGGTTCAATTCTGGTAATATTTTTAAAATATTAAAACTTAAATTCAAATATTTCAGATTCGTTAAATTGTTCAATACTGGTAATTTTGTTAATTCATTTTTCTCTAAATATAATTGTTCTAAATTAGTTAAATTGTTCAATTCTGGTAATATTTTTAAAATATTTAAAGACAAATTCAAATATTTCAGATTCGTTAAATTGTTCAATGCTGGTAATTCTGGTGATTCTGGTAATATTTTTAAATCATTCAAACTTAAATTCAAATATTCCAATTGTGTTAAATTATAAATGTTTGGTAATTTTGTTAATTCATTGTTATTTAAATATAATTGTTCTAAATTAGTTAAATTGTTCAATGCTGGTAATTCTGGTGATTCTGGTAATTCTGTTAATAGATTACTATATAAATATAATTGTTCTAAATTCGTTAAATGGTTCAATTCTGGTAATTCTGTTAAATGATTGTTATTCAAATGCAATACTTTCAGATTCGTTAAATTGTTCAATTGTGGTAATTTTCTTAATTCATTGTCTTTCAAAAGCAATTCTTTTAAATTCGTTAAATTGTTTATTTCTTCTGGTATATTTTCTAATTCATTGTCGTTTAAATATAATTGTTCTAAATTCGTTAAATTCTTTATTTCTTTTGATATATTTTTTAATTTATTGTCGTTTAAATATAATTGTTCTAAATTCGTTAAATTATAAATGTTTGGTAATTCTGCTACTAAACTTTCAGTCAATATCAATTTTTTCAAATTTATTAATTTGTCTATTTGTGGTATTTCATTCAAATTAGGATTATCATCTAATATCAATGTTCTCAAAAATGTTAAATTGTTTATTTCTTCTGGTATTTTTTTAATTTTATCATTACCTACAATCCTCATTGTCCAATAGTCTTTCCATTCATTAATATCATATTTTCCTTGTATCCAATCAGTAATATTAATATTATATCTTTCATCAAGTATCATTTCTCCTTGATCATCAGTTTCTTTGGAAATGAATTCCATGTATATGATTTTATGATATTATTATTATTATTATTATTATTATTTTGTATTTATTTCAGCAAATATTTGAAATATTGATAAATGAATAGTTCATTGGATATTCGTACAATGTACAAAATTGATTTGCTTTTATACATTATTATGGATATTACTCAAAACGAAATGGCGGATTCTCATGATTCTCTAACTATTATTGATGTTATTGCCAATATGCAAGAATGCCTACATCATCGGTATTCATTTGCTAGTGACCGTAATATAACTGAATATTTTGAAAGAAATTTTCGATGGTGTGTTCCCGAAGATTTGAAACGTACTTTGGATAATTATTATTATGGTAATGATGATGATGCATCCGAGGTTCAGAATGCCCAGGTTCTTTTGCATCATTCGGAGGAATACGTGGAAATGCTTGAACAATATATTTTAACTTACTTTTCATCCTTTAAAAACAAGATTCGAGTTGCTCGGCGCGAAATACAAAGAACATTACGTGAAAAAGGGGATTATACTATTTATTTGCAAGAATCTTCGATTCTTCATACTGATATTGAACGCTCTTGTTTAGGGTTTATTGTGAATATGCCGGACGATGTTGTTAGATTGGTTTCTGAATTTGCACTTACTCCATTGTTGCAATATCAATTAATTAAATCGGAATGTGGGGATTTGGTTTCTCGGTTGAATCGTTTGAAATTGCAAAACTTGAAGAAGTTTGGCCGTGTTGTATATAGTTATGCTCATAAAATAAATAGATATTTAGTGCAAAGTATTCTTCCAGTTTGTTCTATTAAAAAGATGTGTAATATTTCCAATTTGAATATGAAACTGCAATCGAATAACAAGGACAATATTATTCAATATATTATTGGTATTATGGTTTGTTGCGATGAAGTTATCAATAATTTTGTTCGTAGGGGTAAGTATCCGAAAACTCGTAAATGGTTGATGTTGAAAATGGGTTATTTGTATAAAAGCATTATGTTTGTTTCGCGTCCGGAATTCAATTCGCGTAAAAATAAAAAATAGGTTTTGTTATAATCATCTATCATACCTTTACACATTCACCCGAAGGGAGACTATTAATTATGTTTTATATCAAAATAAATTCCTTCGTCTTCACCCTCCTCTTTGGAACTGATCATAATATATTTACTATTTTCTTCAAAATTTTCTTCTTCATATTTGTTTATTTTTTTACAATCATAATGTTTATTTAGAGGTGCTTTCAATTTCATAATATATGGATATTCTCTCAATAAATCACATTCAAAAATGTAAAATACATCATATTTGTTGTTTACACTTAATATTCTTTTAGCATCGCTTCCTGTTGTAGAATAAGCAATCCACCCATAGTCTTTGCTTTCAAATAATACTACATGTTTTTTTAGCATTGTACTAAATTAATAGTTTGTATATTTTTATATAATTTGATGAAAATTATATAAAATTAATGACCTCAATTATACCCCGTATTTTCAATTATAGTCCATGCTGTGGGTTATAATGTAGATAATTAATTTTTGGTCCTTGTGTTTTTGGTATTTGTGTTTTTGGTAACATTGCCGCGTCGTTTTCTACATCTATTTTTTTTTCTTCTTTTGGTGCTTCTTTTGGTGCTTCCAATAACAGCAGTGTTTTTTTATTGTATATATCCAATATTTTTGATACGATTGGACTTCGTTGTATATCTTTGTTGCCAAGTTCTATATATCGTATTTTGTTTGTATATTTTTCTTCATGGTTCTCTTCCAGATTTTCCTGTTTTATTTTTTCAAGAAAATCGGATAAACCATTTTGCATTCCTCGGTCACTTTGATGTAAATCGCCAGTGATTACCATTTTGGAATGGTCTCCTAAACGTGTCATTAACATTTTCATTTGATTTGGTGTGCTATTTTGCATTTCATCTGCGATTATAAAAGAACGTTTGAATGTACGACCGCGCATATATGCCAATGGCGATATTTCCAATACACCGCCATGTAACATTGCATCTATGTCTTTTTGGTTATAAAAATCGAGCAATACATCAAATAGAGGTCTTGTCCATGGGTCCATTTTATTGATTAGACTTCCGGGTAAAAACCCTAATTCTTCTTCTTCTACCGGAACTACGGGTCTGGTGAGTATTATTTTTTGGATGGTTCCTTTTTGTAGTTCTTCTATTGCTGTATTGCATGCAAAGAGAGTTTTTCCTGTGCCTGCTGGTCCTATACCTATTACTAATTTTGTGTTTTGATCTTGCAAATAATTTACGTATTGTTTTTGGTTCTCGGTTCTTGGAATATATAATGGTGAGGTTGGTCTTTGTTCTAATTGTTTTTTTGTTACTCTCATTGTTAATAAATTACGTGTATTTTTTGAACTTTCTAATTTTGGAGAACTAATGTAATGACGTGAAAATGGAGACTTCAAAAAAAATGATGTTGTTCGGCGCATTAGTAGTAATATAGATATAGACAGCAAAACACTTGTTCTCATCCTTTTCTATACTACTTGTTGTTATTTTAATTTTAATTTCTTTTTTGGTTTTTCGATATAATATAAATATCCATATATTATTTTACTAAATTATGATTTGTAAATACAAATTATAATTTTTACGCCATTGCGAATTTACCCGAAGGGGATCACATGGTTTAAGCACTGATGAATCGGCCCAGAATGGGCTCCCTTCGGGTAAATGCGCAAATATGTAAAATGTACAATCAGCTTTCCCACAAAGTGGGCGTCTTGAATATGCAAAGGTGTAATTTTTTATTTTTGTTTTCTGAAATGAAAATACTTAGAAAAATCGGTCGATTATTGTTGGGGGTTCATATGTCGCATTTGTTTCTTCTATTATGTATTTGTGTATTTCTGTGTAAACTTCATTATTTGGGTAATTGCGGCATGTATATAAATCAAACGCGATGTAGTTCCTTTCTGGAAACGTATGTATTGTCATATGAGATTCTGATAGGAGATATATTATACTGATGCCTTGGGGGTCAAATTTGTGTTCTATTTTATTGAGAACTTGGAATTCGTATTTTTCGCATATATTATCCATTATGGCTTTTAATTTTTCTATATTGTTTGTGGTTTCTGGGTTTTGTATATTTTTTATATCTATTATTAAATGTTTTCCGGAACATTCGGTATTTGAGAACATTCTTTTTTGTTTTTTGTATATTGTGGTGATATTTTTATGTTTATTTTGTACAATAACATAAATACGTGGGTTTATATTATTGTATTCGAATGGATAAGGTGCAACCGACTGTTGATATTGTTGAAGAGAATTCTCTTCGCATAAGACAAATGAAAACTGTTCAGGCCCGGGCTCTTGAAGTATTTGCGAAAAAGAATGCTGATTATGGCGATGCATTCGCCAAGTTTGGTGTTATTGGCGTTTTGATGCGTATTGAAGATAAAATACAACGTTCTCTATCTATTACTAAAAATGGTGTTAATTTAGTAAGTGATGAGAATATTCGCGACACTTTATTGGATTTACATAATTATGCTGCCATGGCTTTGATGCTTATCGATGAAGAAGATAAATAAGATTTTTTGGAAGGTACTTTGAATAGATAATCGAGAACCTTGTTCTTTTTTCGTTGTTTTTATCTGGATTTTGAGAACATATTGAAGTTCTTTTTGATGGTCATTGTATAAAACTATAAATAAATGTTTATGTTTTTATTTTTTATTGGCTTTCATAATAGTATAGTTGAGAACCTTGTTCTTTTTTCGGGATTTTCGTTGTCTCTTTTTATTTTTCTTTGTTCCTCCTTTTTTTGCTTCTAAATATGTTTGTATTCCTAGTATTCTCTGTATTATTTGTTTTAATGTATCAATATCATGATTTAATTGTTCTTCTAATGATATCATTTTTGGGTTGTTAATTTTTTCTACAGCTATTGGATTGGTTGAAAATATTTCCTCAAGGTTTTCATCTAATATATTATTTTGTTTACATTTTGTTTTTAACTCTCTTAAATAGACTTGCACAGCTACCATTTTATAGTCTGTATTTTTTTCATCTTGTAATTCCTTTAATAACAATTTATTTTCTTTTACTTTTTCTTGTAATTCCTTTGATAACAATTCATTTTCGTTTACTTTTTCTTCTAATTTATTTGATAACAATTCATTTTCGTTTACTTTTTCTTCTAATTTATTTGATAACGATTCATTTTCTTTTACTTTATCTTCTAATTCCTTTGATAACGATTTATTTTCTTTTACTTTATTTTTTATTTCACTTGATAACAATTCATTGTTGGTTACTAACTGTGATAACATTTGTGATAAACTTTTATTTTTTTTTTCTGTATCTTTTACATTTGATAACAATTTTTCTTCGTTTGGCGGATTATATAAAAAGTTCATTATATACATTCATTATATTATTTTTGATAACCTTTTGCCATTTTTTGTAAAACGATTAATTGGCCATATGCGACGAATACATGGAATATAGCATGATATTTCACCCAATTTGGATTCTTTTCTGCAAATAATTTTTCGGATAAATAATAACAATATGCTATTGCGAGAACATTTGAATATCCGATTACGCAGGCAGTTCCTTGTGTAACATATATTACTCCTTTGTATGTGAATATGACAAATGATATTTTTGAAAATACTAAATCCATTTGTTTTCTCCATGATTCGGTCGTTGCCTTTCTCCAATAGTTTATTGAGAACAATGTTGTCAATGCGGATATTAGAGAACATACATATAGTTTATTACGATATGCATATATTGCTGGTATTAAGAAGAGGGATGATGATGCGACTAACCATTTTGATTGTTCCCAGTGTGCCGTATATTTTTCTTCTGGTATTATCATGAATTGTATTTGATATTTATTATAATATATTTTTATTTGGGTTTTATAAATAGTATTTTGAGAACCTTTGTACAAATTTGCGCTTTTATTTGTATTTATTTTTATATATAATATTATATGATAATTCAAGAACTATTGGATACTTTATATTCTAACAATTCTCCCTATTTGTCTTGTGAAGAAAAATATATAGATAATGGATATCCACATACTAATATTTTGTATGACCTGTTGCAAATTTTGTTTACAAATATAGAACCAAACTATATTGTTGAATGTGGCAGTATGTTGGGCGGTTCCGCTATTCGAATGGCGGATGTACTTAAAAGAAACAATCTTTCCAGTGAAATAATATGTATTGACCCTTTCACGGGAGATGTTAATATGTGGGATTGGGAGAAAGATCATCCTTGGAAATATTTAAGATTGGAAAATGGGATTCCTACTATTTATAAACGATTTTTAGCAAATTGTAAATACAGCGGATTTGAAAATAAAATATTGCCTTTGAACACAACTACCAGTGTTGGTATCAAATTATTGCAACGATTGGTTGGTCAAAATAGAATTCATGAATTGCCGAATTATATATATTTAGATTCTGCGCACGAAAAAGATGAGACTTTTCTTGAATTGTCTTTGTGTTGGGGGTGTTTGATTCATAATAGTATTTTATTTGGCGACGATTGGGTATGGGATGCCGTTAGAGAAGATGTTATCAAGTTTGCGAATACTATTAAGGATGACTCTGATTATGATAATCTACATAAGATTCATGCATTGGTCCCGGGTTCTCAAATAATAGAAGATAATATTTTATTATACAACGGTCAATGGGTCTTATTCAAAAAATAATCATGGTTTGTTTTTTGTTTTTTATATTATAAACTGAATATACAACTATTCTATTTTTACTCTTTACGAAAGATTTTTTATAATGTTGTTGAGAACCTTTGTATTGTATGGTTTTGTGAGAACCTTTCATATTTGGTTTTATGAGAACCTTTCATATTTGGTTTTGTGAGAACCTTTCATATTTGGTTTTTGTAAAAATACTTGTATATATTGAATAAAATAAATATACCTATTTGTTTTATCCTTTGTGAAAGTATTTTTATAATGGTATTTGAGAACCTTTGCATCTTTGTTTTTTATGGTGGTATTTGAGAACCTTTGCAAAAAATATTATTCTATTACCATACCATACCATACCATACCATACCATACCATACCATACCATACCATACCATACCATACCATACCATACCATACCAGGCAACTGACAGTCCAACCACTCTACATTACCACTGACGTGAGCCTAATGACAAAAGCCTTATATATATTGAGACGAGAAATGAGTAGGATATTTACAATTGGCCCGGATATCGTTAATCCAGTAAGATGTTGAAAAATGATGGCAAAAGTTTCGCGGTAGAGTTGGTGCAAATGCCCTGGTGCCCGGGGCGGGCGCGTGTTACTAGTAGCAGCCAGATATTTAAACCCCGGTGCCAAGCCACTGACGTAACCCCCGGTGCCCGGGTATCATTCCAACCTCCCGACACCAAGCCATTGACATAACCCTATCGACAAAAGTTGTTCAATATGTCATACATTTGCAGAAAATTGAACTACTTTTTGCAAAAGGATATGATATCAATAACACAACAACTATTGAACTGCAACCAACATGTCAACTATGAGTCTTAACGAACTTTTAGCCAGTGTTTCTTCCATGGAAGAGCTCAAACAACGTTTTCGAGAGCTTATTGGTGAACCTGTGTCATCTTCTGAAAGATATGCCAAAGAAATCTTTGAAAAGTACAAAAAACACAAAAAAGAGGATTGGGTGTTTTGCCTTAACGAGGGTTGCATGATTGACGGTATTCATTGCCAACCCCGTCTGTTTTGCAATGAGAATGGAATGTATGTAGTCATATATGCGGATAAAGTATGGACATATAGAAAAAACGATCATGATGACGTTGTCTCCCCTATTTCACAAGCCGTTTTCACTAAAACTTATGTTAAAAAAAGTAAGTACTTATTGCGCGATATTGTTACTCTGCTTGATGAGTACGATAAAGATATTTCGGTGATGAAACTCGACAAACTTCACGGAGTTTTCCATACTCCTTGGCATAAAGATACAGTTCAACTTCCACCAGTTTTACCCAATTATCCCCAAAAACGCAAGGTTTGTTTGAATGCTGACGTGGAACCTTCCGAATGCTGTGTTTGTCTTGAATCTACAAAGACACAGACTCCTTGTTGCCATCATCTTTGTGTTGGCTGTTGGGGTCTTATCAAAGAAAAGGATGTTGACATTCTGCCTTGTCCTCTGTGCCGAACTGATATCAGACAGAAACATTTGATGCTCGCCAAAAACCCTACCTACTATGACCCTGATAGTGATGACGAATATGATGAGAACATGGCTATGCGCGAACTTATTAGAGCCGTTGAAGATAATATGTAGAGATTTTGTAATATACATGTAATTTTAAGTAAATTAAAGAGGAGCCTATTTTGGCTTTTTTTACTGGTTCGTTTGTTGGTATGTTGATTTCAAAAAACAAAAGCAATGAACATAAAATGAGAACATAAATAATATATAGGTACAAAACTACTTAAATAAAATAACACAAACTATTCATATAAAAGATGTCTGAATTAGATATTGTCAGTTTGATAGAACAAAATCCTATCACAAAGTTATCAGGTAATTATCATAACAAATTGATTACTAAAATCAAAGATAAATTCAATGATAGTCAACAACAAATGTTTGTTGCAAGTTTTTATTGTTTTTTGAATTGTGATAAGAAAAATGATTTTGTTATTGATTTGGATAATGTATGGAAATGGTTAGGCTTCAATCAAAAATATAATGCGAAACGATTGTTAGAACAACATTTTATTTTAGATAAAGATTATAAAGTTTTGCTCACCCGTACGGAGGAGCAAAGCAAACATACCAAAGGTGGTCACAATAAACATACAATATTATTAAATATTGACACCTTCAAAAAATTCTGTTTAAAAGCCGGAACTAAAAAAGCAGATGAAGTTCATGAATATTATATACAATTAGAAGAAACGCTTCATGAAGTTATTCAAGAAGAAAGTAACGAACTCAAATTACAATTAGAAAATTATAAAACTGAAATTATTACAAGTGAAAAAGATAAATTAATTATTAGAGAGAAGACCCTTTTACAACAATTCCCGAATAATACCCAATGTGTTTATTATGGTATCATTGATAATGTTAGTGATAAAAATGAGAAATTAATTAAATTCGGCAATTCTAATTTTTTAAAAAATCGCGTTAATAAACATAAAGAAACTTATTCTAATTTTTGGTTAGTTAACGCATTCAAAGTTGATAATAAGTTACAAATTGAAAATGCTATTAAGTCTAATCCTTTTTTCATTGAGAGAACACGTTCTATCACTTTGAATTGTAAAAAATATGTTGAATTAATTTCTATTGAAAATACATCTTTCGCTGAATTAGATAAAATTATAAAGGGAATCATTACTAGTATTGAATTTTCCCCTGAAAATTATATCAAGATATTACAAGAGAATAAAGATTTAAAACTGCAATTAGAAATCAAAAATAATAATGATAATATAAATGATATTATTTTATTGACTTCTGAAAATAAACATTTGAAAACTCAAAATATTGCATTGATTAAAAAACTTGATTCTATTAAAAATAGTAGAAAATATAGTAATGAAGTTATTTCAATCGACAAAAATGTATCTCCACTAGCGTCACCTGATAATATCAGCAACAATAATTATATTGCATCATTCAATGCTTTGAAACATAGTTATTACAATAATAATGTTCAAAAAAATGAAAATGGTAAATATTTTTGCGGTGATATTATTTATGACAAATTGATTGGTACAAGAGATGACGTTTGGAATTGTAAAGCATATAAAACTTCTGGTGGATTGACCAAATCAGAGTTTGTAGTTAATCAAAGAGGTAAAATTGTTTCTAAAAAAAAATCTGTTACAGAAATACAACTCGACAGATTTAAACAGTATGGTATCAATAAATAATAAATCTTTTCTATAACACTTATTTTATAAGGTTTTTGAGAACCTGGTTATAAAAGTTCTCAAAAACAGGGTATTTTACCCAATGTTCTCTATTATACTATAATACTATAATACTATAATACTATAATACTATAATACTATAATACTATACCACCATACAACCGTATAAGTATGCCACCATACAACTATATCAATAAACACTATTCTACTCATTACTATATGCAATATATCTCATATATTCCCAATATAATGAAACGAGAAATGAGTAGGATATCGCTAATCCAGTAACATATCGAATATCCAGTATGATATTGCGCCTCCGGCGCCCGGGCCCGGGGCTCTAACGGCTATATTAACGGCTATTACTTTTTTCAAAAAACACACCCTTTTTGCAGAAAATTGAAACACTTTTTTTACATTAAGTATTTGATAATTACAAAACCAACAATTATTGATACTCTTGCTTACTTATTGCTTAAACTGATTTATTCTTATCATATTTATTAAATTACTATTTATTCAATATGTCTAATACACAAGTCGTCGTTGCACCTGTTGTCGTTGAGCCTACTGTCGTTGCTCCTACAAAGGCCTCCAAGAAACCTTCTCTTCCTGCTAAATACAGCAAATTCTTATCATTTGCCTTTTGGTTTGCCAGTCGTTTAGAACCTGATGCTCGTGATGCTTTCTATCAACAATTCAAATTGTTCTCTTCTCTTGAAGAACAAACTGAATTCTTTCAAACTTATCTCGATGAAGCTTCTGCTTCTAACAAAATCATGCGCAAAACTATTGCCAATCATAACAAACCTGTTAAAACTCGTGCTCCAAAAGCCTCTCGCAAACCTTCTAAACCTGTTGCCGCCGAAACCGATGATTTGATTGCTACACTCATCGCTGATGCCAATGGAGAACCTCTTGCAGCTCCTGTTGAAAAACCTAAAAAAAATAAAAAATCCGATAATAATTCTGATAAACCTAAAAAAACTAAAAAAACCAAGGCTTCTGAACCTGTTGTCGAAACCGTTGTCGAAACCGTTGTCGAAACCGTTGTCGAAACCGTTGTTGAACCTGTTACTAAACCTGTTATCGAACCTGTTATCGAACCTGTTATCGAACCTGTTATCGAACCTGTTACTAAACCTGTTGCTAAAAAGACCACAAAGCCAAAGGCCGAAAAGGTTGAAAAGCCAAAGGCCGAAAAGGTTGAAAAGCCAAAGGCCGAAAAGGTTGAAAAGCCAAAGGCTGAAAAGTCAAAAAAAGTCAAAAAAGATAAAACTGAATCTGTTGTAGAACCTGTTACAGAACCTGTTACAGAACCTGTTACAGAACCTGTTGCAGAAGATGACGATTCTATACAAACTCGTATCATTACTATGAAAGACGGCGTTCAATTCCTTATTGATTCCGACAACAATCTTTATGATATGAATTCTCATGAAGTCGTTGGTACATACAATCCTGATACTGAATCTGCTGTCATCAACTAAACCATCGATTCTATTATACAATAAAACTATAAAAATAAAAGGTTACTACCTTTTTTTACGTAAAATTGAAACCTTTTTTTGTTCTTTATTTTATTATATATAACAATACAATGGTCAAAAATACTAACGGCGGTAAAGGGGCAAAAGGTCTTGCACGTAAACTTTCGTCTTCCAATGACAATCATCGGTTAAGGCTTTCTGCTTCTCATGATGAAAAATATGCTTTTGTAAAACAAATGCTCGGTAATGGCATGTGTTCCGTTCTTACCAATGATAATATTTCTCTTATTTGTCATATTCGCAGTAAGTTCCGCGGTCGCTCTAAACGCAATAATTTTGTTACTAAAAATTCTGTTATTCTTGTTGGTTTAAGGGATTGGGAAAATCCTTACAAAAATTGTGATTTATTAGAACTTTACGATGACAATGATTTAGTACAACTTAAAAAACTTCCTTCTATTGACCTCTCTCTTTTCGATTCTTTCTCTATTAATTCTTCCTCTTTCAATTCTTCCTCTTTCAACGATGACTCCATTGTTTTCTCTAATGATAATAATATTCAACATATTTCTACTCAATTCATTCCTTCTTCTTTTGATTCTGACTTTCAATTCGACTTTCACGATATTTAAT
>Ga0114968_10000487_pt1 | contig 29833 bp, 32 predicted proteins | sample M_130807_EF_Meta_FD_87020 | JGI IMG/M metagenome (GOLD analysis project Ga0114968, IMG submission 87020) | Freshwater microbial communities from Lake Montjoie, Canada to study carbon cycling - M_130807_EF_MetaG | ecosystem: Environmental > Aquatic > Freshwater > Lake | place: Lake Montjoie... | reverse complement strand
TCGCGGTATCGGTGGTCGTGGCGGTAAAACTGCCGGCCGTGGTACCAAGGGTCAATATGCACGTAACACGGTTGCTCGTGGTTTTGAAGGTGGACAAATGCCTTTGAAGCAACGCGTTCCAAAATTGAAGGGCTTCAATAACCCTTTCCGCGTGGAATATTACGCTGTAAACCTTGATGCTTTAAATGAACTCACCGAAACAGATGTCACCCCGGCAATCATGGTGGCTGGTGGTGCAGCTCATAAAGGCCAAGCAGTGAAGATTCTTGCTCGTGGTCAAATTACACGTGCAGTGAATGTGCATGCCCATGCTGTTTCTAAAGCAGCAGAAGCAGCCATTGTTGCTGCCGGTGGCACTGTCACTATTTTGCCTCCGTCGTACAAAGGTGTGCGTCCGCCTGCCAAGGGCAACCAATTCACCAACCGTTAAAAGTTTCTTCGTTACCATCTTTCAACAAGGCTTAAAGGAGCGTCCGTGCTGTCGAACCTGAAGAACATCTTCAAGGTCGCTGACCTTCGCAACAAAATCATCTTCACACTTTTTATTGTGATGGTGTACCGATTCGGTGTTGCATTGCGAGTTCCCGGTGTCGATGCAGGTGCTGTTCGGCAACTGCGTGAAGCAGCGAAGTCACAAGGAGCCCTCGGCTTTTTGAACCTGTTCTCGGGTGGCGCTTTTGGATCTTTCTCCATCTTCGCCTTGGGCATCATGCCGTACATCACGGCGAGCATCATCATGCAGGTGTTGCAGGTAGTGATTCCGAAACTTGAAGAATGGCAACAAGAAGGCGCAACTGGCCAACGCAAAATTACTCAGTGGACTCGTTACGTAGCCATTGGTATTGCCACCTTGCAAGGTGCAGGTCTTACCTTTATTTTTGGACAAGGACGCGGTTCAGCATTCTTCGGCGCTGCAACACGAGCTCCCGATGTTGTATTGCTCGACCCATTCATGCCGCGAGCACTTTTGGTGATTCCGTCGCTCGTTGCAGGAACCGCATTTCTCATGTGGCTTGGTGAGCTCATCAGCCAACGCGGTATTGGAAACGGCATGTCGATGGTTATTTTTGCTTCCATTGTGAGTGGTTTGCCTTATAGCTATTACTCCATTTTGCAGAGCAAGAAATTTATTGTGTTCGCCATTCTTGTTGCTGCCTCTATTGGAATTCTTGCGGCAGTAGTGCGAGTAGAACTCGGACAACGCCGAATTCCAGTGCAGTTTGCAAAGCGTGTAGTGGGTAGGCGTATGTACGGTGGACAAAGCACATACATCCCGCTGAAGGTCAACCAGGCTGGCGTGGTCCCCATCATCTTTGCTTCATCTATTTTGTTGCTTCCTGTGCTCTTTTCGAACATGTTGGGCAGTGCCGAAGGCTGGCGTGGGAGCATCGCAAAATTTGTCAACGACTATTTGGTGAACAGTCAAAACATGTTGTACATCACAGTCTTCTTTGGTTTCATTGTGGCTTTTGCCTATTTCTACAACTCCATTGCGTTTGACCCCATCCGTCAAGCCGATCAGTTGCGTCGTCAGGGTGGGTTTATCCCAGGTATCCGACCTGGCCCACAAACAGAACGGTTCTTTGCAAAAACAGTCAACAGAATCACCTTGCCAGGTGCACTTTTCGTTGCGTTCATTGCAATCCTCCCGTACATCATTTTGTGGATCGGTGACGTACAGTCATTCCCGTTTGCCGGTACAACTGTGCTCATTGCAGTGGGTGTAGCGCTTGAATTGATGCGTCAAATCGACAGCCAATTGATGTTGCGTAATTACGAGGGCTTCTTGAAGTAGTGCTGCGGCATTACTAAAAGGACTTTTGTAGGACACCTCGCAAGCTCATGAGCAGCGGCACTCGCATCGTGTTACTTGGTCGTCAAGGCGCAGGTAAGGGCACCCAGTGTCTGCGTTTGTCGCGCCACTACGTTGTTCCGCATATTTCTACCGGCGACATGTTGCGAGCAGCAGTTCGTGAAGACTCCGCATTAGGTCGTAGCGTCGAAAAAATTATCGGCGGTGGCGGTTTGGTAAGCGATGAGCTCATCATTGAAGTTGTGCGTGAGCGATTGAACAAGGCCGATACACAACAACGTGGATACATTTTGGATGGCTTTCCGCGAACAGTGGTGCAAGCAGAAGCCCTCGATCTCATCGCCCAAGATCTTCCCTTATTAGGTGCGGTCGATTTAGTCGTGCCACGTGACCTCGTGTTGAGCCGACTCTCGGCACGGCGCGTTTGTCGTGACTGTGGGGCCAACTACACGGTCACCGGGGTCGTCCGCTCACCGTGGAGCTGTGACACCTGTGGAGGCGACGTGGTCTTGCGCGACGACGACACCCCCGATGCCATTAATCGCCGCCTCGACCTCTACGAGAGTCAAACGGCTCCTTTGATCTCCTTTTACGGCCAAACCCAGCGTCTTCACGAGGTCGATGGGGTGGGTAGCCAAGATGAGGTCTTTGACCGCATTACCGAGGTCATCGACCGGGCCGGGGGAGGCTCGTAGCCGTGCCAAAGATAATTTTGGCGGAACCGTAGCAAATCTGCCAAGGCCATTGGCGTTTTTCATGCCTACCGATAGCATTTCACTTCGCCCCTGTTAGCCGTCATGGTTGGTGGGCGGCATTGTAAGTCTCAATATTCATCCGTCAGTTCATAATTCTGTCCGTCTTAAGGAGTCTCTTCTGGCAAAACCAAAGGAAGATGCGATCGTGCTCGAGGGCACTATCACCGAGTCGTTACCCAATGCGATGTTTCGCGTTGAGCTCGAAAACGGTCATCAAGTCCTCGCGCATATCTCTGGAAAAATGCGTATGCATTACATCCGAATTCTTCCCGGCGACAAAGTGCAAGTAGAGCTCACCCCCTACGACCTCACCCGTGGTCGTATCACCTACCGATTTAAGTGAGAAGGCCATGAAGGTCCGTCCAAGCGTTAAAAAAATTTGTGAAAAATGCAAAGTCATCCGTCGCCACGGCAACGTGATGGTCATTTGCGAAAATCCGCGACACAAGCAGCGCCAGGGCTGACCCCAGGCAATTCAAAAGGAAAAATGATGGCTCGTATTTCAGGCGTCGACATCCCGCGCGAGAAGCGGTTGGAGATTGCACTCACCTATATCTTTGGCGTTGGTCGTTCAACCGCGCTCAAGATGTGCAAAGAACTTGACCTCAATCACAACACACGTGTTCGTGACCTCACCGAGGAAGAAGTCAACCGTATTCGTGGTTTTATCGATGCGAAATTAGTTGTAGAAGGCGACCTTCGTCGCGATGTACAACAAGACATCAAGCGCAAGATCGAAATTGGCAGCTACCAAGGTATTCGCCATCGTAAAGGTTTGCCAGTACATGGTCAGCGCACACACACCAATGCGCGTACGCGTAAAGGTCCTAAGAAAACAGTCGCCAATAAGAAAAAGGCAGCGAGGAAGTAATGGCTAAGCCAGCAGCAGGTGGACGTCGTCCACGTAAGCGCGAACGCAAAAACGTCTCAACCGGCGTCGTTCACATCAAGAGTTCTTTCAACAACACCATTGTGTCAATCACCGACGCGCAGGGCAATGTCATTTCATGGGCATCGTCTGGTGCAGTTGGTTTCAAAGGTTCACGTAAGTCCACACCTTTCGCTGCACAAATGGCTGCAGAAAAAGCTGGCAAAGCTGCAATGGAGCATGGTCTTCGCCGCGCTGAAGTACACGTAAAAGGTCCAGGTTCTGGTCGCGACACTGCGTTGCGTTCCATTCAGAACCTCGGTATCGAAGTCTCAGGAATTAAAGATGTCACCCCGGTTCCACACAATGGATGCCGTCAGCCAAAGCGTCGGAGGGCATAACTCATGGCTCGCTACACCGGACCAAAGGTGCGCATTTCGCGCCGCCTCAATGTCAACATTTTCGAAAACGAAAAAGGAAGCAAAGCTCTCGAGCGTCGTCCTTTCCCACCAGGCCAGCACGGCCGCACCCGTCGTCGTGGTGCAGGCAGTGAATACCTAGCTCAGTTGCAAGAAAAGCAAAAAGCGAAGTACATCTACGGCTTGCTTGAGCGTCAATTCCGTAAAACCTATGAAGAGGCAAACCGTCTTGCCGGCCCAACTGGTGAAAACCTTTTGCGTCTTCTTGAACAGCGCCTCGACAACATTGTGTACCGCGCAGGTTGGGCAAGCACACGCCCGCAGGCACGTCAATTCGTCAACCACGGACTCATCAACGTCAATGGCAAGCGCGTCGACATTGCGTCATTCACAGTGAAAAAAGGCATGGTTATTAGCCTCAGCGAAAAAGCTCGCAACATGATCGTTATCCAGCACAACCTCGATGTTCTCGATCGGACAGTTATTGGTTGGTTGGAAACTGGCGATGGTGGCAAGCAAGTAACTGTGCGCGACCTGCCACAACGCGAACACATCGATGTACCCGTCCGCGAACAACTCATCGTTGAGTTGTACTCGAAATAAATCTCAGTAATTGAAGGAGAGCATCATGCTCGTCATCCAACGTCCAACAATCGAAGCAATCGGAGAACCCGAGAACAACCGCCAGCGTTTTGCTGTTGGCCCACTCGAGCCAGGCTTCGGTCATACCATCGGCAACTCACTTCGTCGTACGCTTTTGTCGTCCATCCCAGGTGCTGCCATTACTACGGTGCGTTTCGAAGCTGCTCTTCACGAGTTCGACACCATCGAAGGCATTGCTGAAGATGTCACAGAAATCATCTTGAACTTGAAAGACATCGTTGTGGTGTCTGAAAGTGATGAGCCAGTTGTTTTGCGCCTCGATGTAAAGGGCCCAGCTGAAGTGAAGTCTGGCGACATTGTTTTGCCAACGGGTATTGAAATCTTGAACAAAGACGTTCACATTGCTTCGCTCAACGGAAAAGCACAACTCACTGTCGACCTCACCGTCGAGCGTGGTCGTGGTTATGTTTCCAGCGACCGCGATTCAGAGAACCGTGTTATTGGTGTTGTTCCTATCGATGCCATTTTCTCACCTGTGCGTCGTGTGATGTTCGACATCGAGCCAACACGCGTAGAGCAGTCAACAAACTACGAGCGCCTTGTGCTCGATATTGAAACTGACGGCAGCATTGAGCCACGTGAAGCATTGTCTTCTGCTGGTGCAACATTGCGTGCACTTGTCGATCTTGTTGCCAGCTTGTCCGATGAACCTCAGGGTCTTGAACTCGGTGAAGTCATTGGCCACAACATCGGTTCACCAGACCTCGATCTCGCAATTGAAGACCTCGATCTCTCAGAGCGTCCTCGTAACTGCTTGAAGCGTGCACAGGTCAACACCATCGGCGAACTGCTCATGAAGAGCTACGACGATCTTTTGAATATCACCAACTTTGGGCAAAAGAGCCTTGACGAAGTAATCGCCAAGCTCGACGAGCGCGGGTTGACATTGCGCCCATAAGCGCAACGTTTCCATTAACAATCATTCGGTAATAAAGGACTAGTCATGCCAGCAACACCACGTCGTTCAAAGCGCTTCGGCGGCAGCGCAGCTCATCAGCGCCTACTTTTGGCAAACCTTGCTGCATCGCTTTTTGCAGCTGAGGGCATTGTTACTACAGAGGCAAAAGCTAAGGCACTTCGCCCCATCGCTGAAAAGCTCATCACCAAAGCTAAAAAAGCTCAAGAAGAGTCTCCGATGCGTGTTCACCGTATTCGTCAAATTCAGGGTTACCTCGGTGACAAAGAAATGACCAACAAGTTGGTCAATGAAGTTGCTCCTCGTTACACGCAGCGCAATGGTGGCTACACACGTATTTTGAAGCTGGGTGAGCGTCACGGTGACAATGCTCCAATGGCACGCATTGAACTTGTGTAATGCATAAATAACCGTTTCGGTTAAAACAAACAATCATGAATACAAACACTGAGCCCGCCTTACGGCGGGCTCGTTTGTTAGTTGCCTACAACGGCGCCGCTTTCCATGGGTTTGCACTTACTCCAGGAACTGTCACCGTCGCTCACACGTTGAATGAAACTATTGAGCAAATTACAGGTAGCCCAGTTGCTGTCTTGGGTGCCGGACGAACTGATGCTGGCGTACATGCGTGGGGTCAAGTGGTGCATGTAGATCTTGCCGACACCACAGACCTTGGCCGCTTGGTTTTTAGTATGAACTCGTTACTCGACCCCGACATTGTGATTCGTGAATCAGAATGGGTTCCACAAGAGTTTGATGCGCGTCATTCTGCTCTATGGCGTGAGTATCGCTACACCGTTTTGAATGCACCGGTCAACAATCCATTTCTCGCTGCAACAAGCTGGCATATTCGTCGGCCGCTTTCTATGCCATTGATGCAATTAGCAACAGACTCACTCATTGGTCTGCACGATTTTTCCTCGTTTTGTCGACAGCCACAACAGTCGGGTGTGAACCGCAATGCTGAGGGTCCATCAATGATGCGCCGTGTGCATCGAGCGCAGTGGCACGACACCGGAAACGGAATTCTCACATTCGATATTCGCGCAAATGCTTTTTGTCATCAGATGGTGCGTTCCATCGTGGGCACACTTGTTGACGTTGGTCTTGGTCGCCGTAAGGCCGGTGAGATGTCGGGTGTTTTGCGTGCAATGAGTCGGTTAAATACGCCGCACATAGCACCACCACAAGGATTGTGCTTAATGGAAGTGGGGTATCCAACATGACCGCGTTGCGTATCCTCATTGGCTCGACGCCCGTTGGTCCGTTGGGTTCGGGAATTGGTGGTGGAGTTGAACTCACGTTGCACAACTTGGTTTTGGGTCTCAGTGCTCGTGGCCATCGTGTTGAAGTAATGGCACCGGAAAACTCACTCCATGTAGGAGAACACACTCACCACATTGCAGGAACATTGCAACCTCTTGGGCATCTTGCACAACGCAACGAGGCGATTTGTATTCCACCACATTCGGTGCTGGCAAATATGTGGGCTTTTGCGCGCGAACAACAACATCGATTCGATGTCATCGTGAATCTTGCTTACGACTGGTTGCCGTTGTACATCAGCAATACATTTCATGTGCCGATTGCTCATTTGGTGTCGATGGCTTCCATTACCGATGCAATGGACGATGCCATTGAAGAGCGATTGCTCAACGCACCTTTTTCAGTTGCAATGCATAGCAAGGCTCAAGCAGAAACTTTTGCATTGGGTCACCAAGCACGCATCATCGGAAGTGGCGTGACCGTGGAGCGTTATGACTTTGTTGAGCAGGTGTCCGATAATGCCCCTTTGGGATTCATCGGGCGTGTGTCCCCAGAAAAAGGGATTTTGGACCTCTTTCACATTGCGTCGCTCACGAAGAGGCACGTGAAGGTATGGGGACTCATGCAAGACACATTGTGTTGGGAAGAAGCGCGGCGGGCGTACCCCTACGCCAACGTCACGTATGAAGGGTTCTTGCCCACCGATCATCTCCAAGCCGAAGTGGGACAGTGTGCGGCTGTACTCATGACCTCTAAATGGGTTGAGGCCTTTGGCAATGTGGCAATTGAAGCAATGGCCTGCGGGGTCCCTGTGGTGTCGTATCGCAGGGGTGGGCCAAGTGAGGTCGTTCTTGACGGGGAAACCGGATTTCTGGTGGAGCCAGACGATATTGCGGGGATGGTGGCTGCATTGGAGGGGGTGCCAACTCTCTCGCGCCAGAAGTGCCGCACCCATGTGGAAATGGAGTTTTCCACCAATGCTTTCGCGGTCCGCAGTGAAATTTGGCTGCGAGAGGCCGTACGGCAGTTTCACGGGGTTTCATGAGGGCAGATTGCCGAATTGGCCCGAACGCCCCTATCCTTTAACAGCCCCGATCTGTCAGGTTCGGTGGCCATCGACAAGGCTTCTTCGAGGCTCAGAAAGAAAAACGAAGTACAACAATGCGTACATATTCTCCCAAAGCATCTGAAATCACTCGCGCTTGGCACGTCATCGACGCTGAAGGCATGGTCCTTGGTCGTATTTGCACTGAAGCTGCTCGCTTATTGCGCGGAAAGCACAAAACAACTTTCGCTCCACACATCGACACTGGCGATCATGTCATCATCATCAACGTCGACAAGGTTGTTCTGACCTCGGGTAAAGCCGACAAAGAAATGTTCTACCGCTACAGCGGCTACCCAGGTGGTCTGAAGAGCGAGAGCTATGCGCAGTTGTTGGGCCGTAAGCCTGCAGAAGCAGTTCGCTTGTCAGTGAAGGGCATGTTGCCTAAAGGACCACTTGGTCGTCAGCAAATGACCAAGCTCAAAATCTATGCCGGTGCAGAACACCCACATACTGCACAAGCACCAACTCCTATTGTTTTTGCTCACGCAAAAGCTCGTTAATTTTTCGTCCGTCTCACTCGCACTCGTATCAAAGGAATCACCGTGGCAACAAAGCCTCTCACCCAAACAACTGGTCGTCGTAAAGAAGCTGTTGCACGTGCGCGTTTGCGTTCCGGTACCGGTGTAGTAACAGTGAACGGTCGTGCGTTTGAAGATTATTTCCCCATGGCAACGCAGCGCATGGTGGTTGTTGAAGCTCTTCGTGTAACAAACTCCGAGACAACCTACGACATCGATGCAACAATGCACGGTGGTGGCGTCAATGGTCAAGCCGGTGCATTGCGCATGGCAATTGCGCGTTCACTCATTGAACTCGATGAAGAACTTCGTCCAGCATTGAAAAAAGCCGGACTCCTCACGCGTGACTCACGTCGTAAGGAAAGCAAGAAATACGGCCTCAAGAAGGCACGTAAAGCCCCTCAGTTCACCAAGCGCTAAAGAGCCTTGCTGCGGTTCGGCACCGACGGAGTTCGTGGCGTTGCACTTCGCGACATCACTACTCATGCCGTTCAGTTATATGCCCGCGCCGCTGCACGCGAACTTCGATGCCCTCTCTTTGTCATTGGCTTCGATACCCGTGAATCGAGTGTGCAACTTGCGCGCGCTGTACAGGCTGGTTTTCTTGCAGAAGGCGTAGAGGTCTTGTGGGCAGGAATGTGTCCGACCCCAGCGGTTGCTTTCTATGCCGAGCATTGCCAAGCGGGGGCCGCCGTCATAACCGCCTCTCATAACCCGTATGCAGATAATGGCTTGAAGTTTTTCGGTGAGGGTGGAATCAAACTCACCGACGAAGAAGAATCGCGTATCCAAAATACATATGAGTCGCTCGTACAGAGTGGAACAACAGAGATCATCAATGTTGGTGACGAAGATGACGCGTTAGACCTCGATGCATATTGCGCTCATATTTGTGCCTCCATGACGGAAGTTGCTACCGAAGTCACACTTGTCATTGACTGTGCAAATGGAGCAATGAGCGAAGTGGCACCTCGAGTATTCAAAAAGTTGGGTATCGCCCCACGCTTTATTCACTGCTCGCCCAATGGAAAAAATATTAACGAAGCATGTGGTGCAGCGCACCCAGAATCGTTAATGAAAGAAGTAATACGCAGTAAGGCAGATCTTGGAATTGCATTCGATGGCGACGGCGATCGCATCATTGCAGTCGATGGCAATGGTGAAGTGGTGAACGGTGATCAACTCATTGCGCTTTTTGCACTGCAACTCAAGGCGCGTAATGCCCTTGCAAACAACACTGTTGCAGTAACAGTCATGACCAATATGGGTTTTCACATTGCTATGGAAAATGCCGGCATCAACGTAATCACCACTCCAGTTGGTGATCGATCAATATTGCTGGCATTGCAAGAGGCAAAAGCTTGTTTAGGTGGTGAACAAAGCGGCCACATTGTTTTTACGCAACATGCAACCACTGGCGATGGCCTACTAGCTGCTGTGCAACTTCTTTCTGTACTCCGTTCTCGTCAACAGAATTTGAGCGCAGCTGCTCAAGAGGCAATGACGTCACTTCCACAAGTGCTCATCAACGTCTCTATACAGGGCGGTGCAACACCTCAAAATCTATTGAATGAGAATCGTGGAGTCATTTCCGAGGTGGAACAATTATTAAAAGGTATGGGGCGGGTGTTGGTGCGCGCGAGTGGAACAGAGCCACTGGTGCGCGTCATGGTGGAGGCTCAAACATCTGCAGAAGCCCAAAAATATGCTGAACATGTTGCCAATGCATTGAGCCACCCCTCCTCTGGGCAGGGCAGGTAAAGTACAACCATGTGTGGAATTATCTGTGTTCTCAGCCGAAAAGGCAATCGCGCAGCTCCCACACCAGATCATATTTTTCATCAGTTTCTTGAAGCACAAGCTCTCATGGAGCGTGCTTCAACCGATTTCGCGAGCGCAGAACATGCCGCCGACGCGTTAGAGGCAATGAACACGTTGCTCAAAGGTGATGCAGGGGTTCGCGCAATGGTGGGCAGCCCTGAGCTGGTCGATGGCATCCGCACAGCACTCCTGAAATTGGCTCCTCAAGTTGAGAAGTATGAAGCCGCTTTGGAGGCGAGTCAAGATGCGCATCTCATTGAGAACGCATCGCACACTGTCTCTGCAATTAAAGACGCACTGTGGTCAATATCTGAAGATCGTCTACGTACCGCGCGCGAGGTTTCAGCGCTGGCCGGAATGCATGCATCTGAAGAATCTCTGCACGGTTATCTCTCTATTCAGCAGGCGCTCTCCGCTATCGACCGCATGGAAGTGCGCGGTAGAGACTCCGCCGGCATCGGTGTAGTGGTGTGGGGCCACGGCCTTACTGAAGATGTTGTGTTGGGTGACGATGTGTTGCGGAATGCATTTGTGCCACGTCATGAAGATGATCTCTTTACTTCACGTTCAGTACGTGTTGAAGGTGATGCCTGGGTATTTGTTTATAAGGCAGCGGCAGAGATTGGTGAACTCGGCGATAACACAAAAACAATGCGACAACATATTCTGCAAGATGCGTTGTTACGGCGAGTCATTTCAGCAAAAAATGCACAAGTTAGTGTTATAGGGCATACGCGTTGGGCGAGCGTCGGAATCATTTCTGAGCCCAATGCTCATCCTGTAACTGGCGAAGAAGTCAATAAAAAACAGCCGCTTGTTTTGGCAGTTTTAAATGGCGACGTCGACAATTATGCAGACCTCAAAGTGGAACACGATATTTCTGTAGCAGCTTCCATCACCACCGATGCCAAAGTCATTCCCAGTTTGGTTGCCCGTGGATTACAAGCAGGCCAACCTCTGCAACAGAGCTTTCTCAACGCGGTGACACAATTTGATGGCTCCGTTGCTATCGCCGCATTGAGTGTTGACCACCCCGGCAGTGTGATGCTCGGTTTGCGGGGGAGCGGCCAAGGTATGTGCATTGGCCTTGCAGAAGACCGCTTTATTGTTGCCAGCGAACCTTATGGAACTGTCGAAGACACAACCAACATCGTGCGCATGGACGGCGAATCACTGGTATCGCCCGACCAACCTGCAAGCCGTGGTCAGGTCATCCAACTTATAGCAAGTAATGCCGGAAACATCACAGGCATGGAGCGTGTGAGTTACGACGGATCCGCTTTGCCAGTAACAAGTATTGACGTTGTCGATGCTGGGGTAACCACACGTGATATTGATCGTGGAAACTCGCCTCACTTCTTATTAAAAGAAATTCTTGAAGCACCTGAAAGCTTCCGCAAAACATTGCGTGGCCGCATTCACGAAATTGATGGTGTTTGTGTAGCAGATCTAGATGATGAAGTTTTGCCAGAAGAGGTGGTCAAATTATTGGTCGCTCGCAAAATTCGACGCATTCGCGTCATTGGCCAAGGAACTGCTGCTGTAGCAGGAAGCAGCATGGTGGCGTTGCTCAATTCTCTGTCCGAAGATGCCTTCGATGTCGATGCATTAACTGCCACCGAATTTTCCGGATTTGGTCTCTTGCCCGATATGAGCGACACGTTGGTCATTGCGGTGAGCCAAAGCGGAACCACAACCGACACCAACAGAACAGTCGACCTTGCGCGCGGCCGAGGAGCTCACGTTATTGCAATTGTGAATCGTCGTAATTCCGATCTGGCAATGCGAGCCGATGGCGTGTTGTACACATCAGACGGACGCGATCTTGAAATGAGCGTGGCAAGTACAAAAGCCTTTTATGCACAAGTGGCAGCAGGTGTACTACTTTCATGTGCCATTTCTGCTGCGGCTGGTGTGGGAAGCAGCCAAGCCCGACATCGTGTATTGCACTCGCTGAAGTCAATTCCCGACGCAATGCGCGAAGTAATTGCTGAACGTCCTCTCATTGCAGAAGCAGCACATCGCTTTGCCCCAGCAAAAAGATATTGGGCTGTGGTGGGCAATGGTCCCAATGCTGTCTCTGCGAACGAAGTACGTATCAAACTTTCTGAACTGTGTTACAAATCAATTTCCTGTGACATCACAGAAGATAAAAAGCATATTGACCTTTCTTGTGAGCCAATGATTTTGGTGTGTGCTGCTGGTCTTGTTGGCGGTACAGCTGCCGACGTGGCAAAAGAAATTGCCATTTATAAAGCGCACAAGGCAACCCCAATTGTCGTCGCCACACGAGGCGACCAACGGTTTGATGCGGCATCTGCTGTCTTAATGGTTCCGGAAGTAGATACGTCAGTTGCTTTCATACTTTCAGCAATGGTCGGGCATCTCTTCGGGTACGAAGCTGCACTTGCCATCGATGCCACAGCGCGACCCCTGCGTGAAATTCGTGAGTCCATCAAAGAAATCGTGAGTGCAGACACAGAGCCAACTCAGGCCGTATCTCATATCCGCCGCCATGCAGCTCAGCCTGCAGGACGATTCTTCGACGCCCTCTCAATGGGCCAATACGACGGAACGCTTGAAGCATCTACTGCAGTGCGCCTCACTTCAATTCTCTACGATGTCTTGTCGAAAGATCCCATTGATGCGTATCAGCGTCACTCTGGGAAAGTAGTCACACCAGCAGTTTTACTTGACGATGTTATTAATGCATTAACAAAAGCAATAGATGAACTCACTCGCCCAATTGATGCAATCAAACATCAAGCAAAGACAGTCACAGTAGGAATTTCTCGCAACGATGAGGGCCTCATGGATAGAGCCCTAGTGCAAGCAGTCTTGGCTGCAGGTGTCTCACGAGATCGTCTTGCATATCGCACGCTCAAGATTCTTGCCGATCTCGATGCCGCTGTTGTGTCGGTCAATGGCTTCACACGTTATGGCATTGATGGAAGTGAAATTGATGAAGCAAATATTTCCATCATTGAGCGTGGTGGTATTTCTCTTGATTTGAAATCGCGAGTAGACGGAATTACACGCTTGGTAGGAACAAAACACCGCGTCGCTAGCAACCAGGAAGTGTTAGTAGCTCGTGGAAGATCAGACAACCGCACTGTTATTTTCATACCTGAATTAAAGTCTGGTGAAACAACAGGAATCACGTTGCTCCATGTCACCTTTGCTCAACGTCTCAGTGCAAGCGTCATGAAATCTGTTTTGCAAGGTTATGACGACCGCTATAACCGTCTTGTTGACTGGGTAAAGGAAACCGAAAGCGAATTCCGCGACGATCTTCTTGCAGACATTGATGTTGTTGATGCTCTCATATTGCCTATTTCAGATACTGCAAATAGGTGGCGGACCCAGCAATCATGATTGGTCTTGGGGTAGATGCTGTAGATATTGAACGATTTCGTGAAGTTTTGAGCCGAACTCCTTCACTGAAGACTCGAGTATTTACCAGTGCAGAGTTGGAACTGGCCGACACGCGTAAAGATGCAACGGCATCGTTGGCGGCGCGATTTGCCGTACGTGAGGCAACCATGAAAGCACTCGGTGTGGGCTTGGGCGCTTTCGATTTTCACGATGTTTCAGTACGTAAGGCAGCTAGCGGCGCTCCGGAACTCATTGTTTCTGGTCGTGCCCAAGAACTTGCACAACAACAGGGAATTACGCAGTGGCGGGTATCTCTGAGCCATACGCACATTGTTGCTGTGGCCGTTGTTGCCGCTTCGTAATAGCGCCGTACGCTAAAGCCATGGAGGCCGTCTTTACCCCAGAGCAAATGCGATACATCGATGCTCATAGTGCGGTAGATGTTGCAGTATTTATTCGTCAGGCGGGTTATGCGGTTGCGCACGCTGCATTGCGTATGCTCGGCGGGTCGTACGGCAAACATGTCGTTGTGCTCGCAGGCAAAGGCAACAATGGTGAAGATGGAAGAGTTGCCAGTGAATTTCTGCGCGCTCGAGGCGTCAAGGTTTCATTATTTCCGTCAAGTGAGATCCCAGCACAGCTCCCGGAATGTGATCTCGTGATTGATGCTGTTTATGGCACAGGGTTACGTGGTGAATTCTTCGCCCCACAAACGAGCGCTCCTATTCTTGCAGTCGATATACCGAGTGGAATTGATGCAATAACGGGCGAGTGTCGTGGTGTTCCATTTGTGGCACAAGAGACGGTGACATTCGGTGCGCTGAAGCCAGGCATTGTCGTGCAGCCAGGGCGCACACATGCCGGTGATATCACGGTGGCATCTTTAGATCTGCCGTTGGATTTGGGTAAGCATGTAGATGAGAAAACAATCAACGTCGTAACAAGCAGCGATGTTGAAGACTGGGTGCCATCAAGAGCACCAACAACACACAAATGGAAATCGGCAGTGCGTGCAATTGCGGGAAGCAAAACAATGATGGGTGCTGCTCAACTGAGTTGTACTGCTGCCTATAGAGCAGGCGCAGGTATTGTGCACCTGTCATCTATCGGTGGCATACCTGAAACAATTGCGCCACTCGAAGTGGTATATCGATCAGTTTCAGAACTTCATTGGGCCGACCAGTGTTTGTCTGATATTGAACGCTTTGCCGCTGCTCTCATTGGCCCCGGTTTGGGTCGTGGCGATGAACTCGTAGAGGAAGTTTTTCGTTTTGTGTCACGTTGTCCGGTGCCATTAGTGATTGATGGAGATGGGTTGCAATTACTCGCCTCTTCCCGAGATGGCCAGCGGAGAGAGATGACCAACTTTTTCGCTCAGCGCACTGCTGCGACGGTGCTGACCCCTCACGACGGTGAATTCAGTGCCCTCACGGGAGAGCGGCCGAGTGCAGATCGTATTGCAGATACGCGCAAGGCGGCAGCGACCCTGCAGGCAGTTGTTCTCTTGAAAGGTTCCACCACGGTGGTGGCAGAACCCGGTGGAGATGTTCTCTGCATCACAAATGGTGATCACCGACTCGCAACAGCAGGCTCGGGCGACGTATTAACTGGGGTCATTGCAGCCCTACTTGCTATGGGTCTAGATGCTTTCCATGCTGCAGCAGCAGGAGCATTTATCCATGGAAATGCATTAGAGCGCCTTCCCGAATATGGTGTAGTTGCTTCAGATATTGTTCGAGAAATTCAAGTTGGTGGCTATGGGTGTATCTAACGTAAAGCGCTGGGCATGGGCTGAAGTAAACCTCGCTGCGTATATCCACAACATTGAGCATCTGAAATCACTGGTAGCGCCCGCAGAAGTGTGGGCTGTTGTTAAAGCAAATGCCTACGGGCACGGAGCAATTGCTATTGCGAAATCTGCACTTGTTGCGGGTGCCTCTGGTTTGTGTGTTGCACTGGCTAGTGAAGTTGCAGAACTCAGAGATGCTGGCGTGGAGTCTCCTGTACTTGTTTTGAGTCAGCAGCCTTATGACTCACTACCTCTTTTGTTGCAACAAGGAGCAACACATACTGTTTATTCAATTGAGTATGTTAACGAGTTGGTAAAGCACGCAACTGCGTTAGGAATATCACAAGTTCCTGTACATATCAAAGTAGATACCGGAATGAATCGCGTTGGAGTTTCACCACAGTTGCTCATGGAACTGGTTCACCATGTGCAAGAACTTTCTCCACGTATTGTGCTTGAAGGAATTTATACACACTTTGCAAATGCCGATGAACCAGAGCATCCAGCCAACAATGAACAAAGTCGTTTGTTCGCAGATTCTCTCAATCAGTTAGGTCAGCTGTCGGAAAATCTGAAAATCCATAGTTGCAATTCTGCTGCGGCAATACGTTTCCCGCAGGAAAGGCGATCACTAGTTCGTGTAGGAATTTCTAGTTATGGCCTGAGCCCAGGTCCAGAACTGACCGACCACTGCCGTGAGTTAGAGCCAGTGATGTCGTTGAAGGCTCGGGTGTCACACGTTCATGTGGTGCAGCCTGGCAAAGGTGTGTCATACGGACACCGGGCAATCACCACAGAGGAATGCGTTATTGCCACCGTCCCCTTGGGATACGCCGATGGAGTGCCGCGTCGGTTGTGGAGTGAAGGCGGAGAGGTGCTCATTGGTGGAAAACGTTTTCCCATCATGGGGGTCATCACTATGGACCAACTGATGGTGAATTGTGGTCCAGTAGGGCATTGCCAGGTAGCAGTAGGCGATGAAGTGGTCCTCATAGGCAAGCAAGGATCTGAAGTCATTACTGCTACCGACTGGGCCAATGCATTAGGCACCATTGCATATGAAGTTACATGCGGCATTGGTGCTCGCATTGAGCGCCAATACGTCGAAGCGCATCACTAGCATCAGATACATCTTTTTATGAATTTATTTGCTTCTTCTCCCATTGTGACGCGCGAAATTGCTGCAGTAGTTGCTTCATATCTGCGCCTCGGCGACACCGTGGTTCTTGCGGGTGAAATGGGAGCCGGAAAAACACAGTTAGCACAGGGAATTTGCACAGCACTGGGTGTAACCGACCCAGTGACTTCGCCGACGTTCAACCTGGTGCATTCATATGCGGGTAACGATGCAACGGTATACCACGCCGACCTTTACCGCCTGAAAAATACAGATGAAATTGCCGACCTGGCACTCGAAGAATTCTCTCAACAAGGTGGCATCGTCCTCATTGAATGGGGCGATGTCGGTGACGACATCATTGGCGAGCATCTTGAAATTCGAATATCCCTTGGTGAAGAAGATGAAGCACGCGACATAGAAATTCGTGCAGTAGGGAAGCGTTGGGAACTTCGTTGGCCACGGTTATTATCGGCAACCAAGTTGTTTGCACGTGCCGATGCAGAGTGGGATGACCTATGAAAATACTAGGCATCGATACATCGAGCGAACAAGTGAGTGTTGCTGTGGGAGATGACGAAAGCATCTCTGCAAGTTTTCAGCTGGCGAGCGATCGGCGTCATGTGGAGTCGCTCATTCCTGCAATTGAACTTCTCTTGCGAAACATCGGAATCAGCATTCATGAGTTGAGTGCCATTGCAGTAGATCTTGGACCCGGACTTTTCACCGGCATGCGCGTAGGAATCACCACCGCACTGACGTTGGCCAACATCGCTGAACTTCCACTCATCGGGTTAGACAGCTTGCAAGTTCTTGCCCATGGCGTCGAGCGTGTTGCTCTGCAGGAATTAGACGACGCCGAAATTGTGGTGCCAATTCTTGATGCTCGGCGAAACCAGGTGTATTGGTCGATGCATCGTATCGATCACTCCTCTAGCGGGGCACTTGAAGAAATTCGTGAACCTCGTGTTGGGGATGTAGAAGAACTGATCGAAGATCTACTCGACAGATCACAAAGATCTGTTGTGCTCGGAACTGGCGCAGTGAAATACATCGAGTCGCTTATTGAAATTCCTGATCTTGCGCTTCTTGGTGAGCGCAGTGGAGTGCGAAATTTTGCATTCAATGCGCACCTTCCTCATGCATCAACTTTGGTGTCGCTTGCGGCCAAGAAATATGCAGCTGGCCGCATTGAAGGCGACCCTATTGCACCTATCTACTTGCGGGCTCCCGATGCGGAAATTCAGTGGTTAACACGGTGAGCATCATGAGAAAGCCAGATGATCTGCGCACACCTGTGCTCGACATTGTGCCGATGCGCCGCAAGCACTTGAAGGCAATTATGCCAATCGAAGAAGTGGTGTACCCGCGACCATGGACGCTCGGAGTTTTCCATGCCGAAATTGAACTGGTGCGTCGCGAACAGCGCTTTTACATTGTGGGTCAAATTGGCGAAGAGGTAGTGGGGTACGGCGGTTTGTTGTTTACCCCCGAGGATGCTCATGTCACCAATATTGCAGTTCACCCTGAGTGGCAACGGCGCGGCATTGCCACGGATCTTTTATTGGAACTTGCTTGGAAAGCCCGTGAGCGCGAATGCCAAGCACTCACGCTAGAAGTGCGCATGAGTAACACTCCAGCTCAAGAGCTGTATCGACGTTTTGGCTTTGTGCCGGCAGGGGTGCGCAAGAAGTACTACGAAAATGTTGAAGATGCCATGGTGATGTGGTGTCATGAAGTGAGCAGTTTTGAGTATGGGGCGCGATTGCGTGAAATTGAAATGGAACGCGCCAATGCACATCGATAATTCAACAGTCGTGCTTGGTATTGAAAGCAGCTGCGATGAAACTGCTGCTGCAATTGTGATGGGAGGAAACGATGTACTTTCCTCCGTCGTGTCGAGTCAAATTGATATCCATGCAAAATTTGGTGGTGTTGTTCCAGAAGTAGCTAGTCGGGCGCACCTTGAACTCATCCAACCGGTCATTAATGAGGCAATTCAACTTGCGGGCATTGGTGCGGAGCGCGTTAATGCAGTTGCCACCACTATTGGACCCGGCCTCATTGGTGCACTCCTCGTAGGTGTTTCTGCGGGCAAGGCGATGGCCTACGGTTTAGATGTTCCATTCATTGGGGTAAATCATCTTGAAGCACACTTATATGCAGCGCTGCTTGAAGAACCACACCTGCCATTTCCTTCGGTGGTGCTTTTGGTATCGGGTGGAAATACTTTGCTCATTCACATGACAGCTCCCGGTGAGTATTCGTTGTTAGGAGCCACAATTGACGATGCTGCCGGTGAAGCATTCGACAAGATCGCTCGATTCCTCGATATTGGGTACCCAGGTGGGCCTGCAATAGATGCTGCAGCGCAAAAGGGAGATCCAAAGTCAATTGAATTTCCCCGCGCAATGTTGCATGATGGCCTCGATTTTTCTTTCAGTGGGTTGAAGACTTCAGTGATTAATTATGTGAGAAAAAACCCAGGCGTGTCATCAAATGATGTGGCAGCTTCCTTCCAATATGCCGTTGTTGATGTTCTCGTGGCAAAAACCTTGAAGGCTGCACAACAAGTTGATGCCAAAAGTATTGTTCTTGGTGGTGGAGTAGCGGCAAACTCATTACTGCGAAGTGAAATGCAGCGAGTGGGTAATGGGGCTGGCTTCCATGTGGCATTGCCCAGCAAGGCAATGTGTACCGACAATGCCGCGATGATTGCTTCAGCGGGTTGGTATCGACTGCGAGACCACGGACCATCTGGTCTCGATATAGGTGCCATTCCTCATCTCTCGCTCACTGGTTCCACTGTGCGCGGTAATCGTGGCGAGAGAAAGTGAAAACGATCTCATGTTGAAACTTGGTTCTCATACTCTGCAGGTGCCCGTGGTGTTGGCTCCCATGGCCGGCGTTACCAACGCGCCATTTCGTTCACTATGTCGACAGTTTGGTCCGGGTCTTGTGTACGTCAATGAAATGGTGATGGCTACCGGCTTAGTGCGTTTCAGCCCGAAATCACAGCGTCTCATTACCTTTAGTCCCGATGAAGATCTGCGCAGCGTGCAACTATATGGCTCTGACCCAGAAATTATGGGGCGTGCAGTTTCGCAACTTGTTGCCAACAATGCGGTTGACCACATTGACCTCAATTTCGGTTGTCCGGCAGCAAAAGTAACGCGCAAAGGTGGCGGAGCAGCAGTGCCACTCAAGAAAAATTTATTGCGCGCCATTATTCGCGCTGCAGTAAGTGAAGGTAAAAAAGGTGGTATTCCAGTCACCTGCAAATTCCGCATGGGAATTACCGACGACCTACTGACGTATTTGCATACGGCAGAAATTGCTGGCGAAGAAGGTGTTGCGTGGGTTGCTCTACATGCTCGAACTGTTGAACAGCACTATGCGGGTGAAGCACGTTGGCCAGCAATTGCAACCTTGAAGTCGCACTTCCCCGATCTGCAAGTACTTGGTAATGGCGATATCTGGGATGCGCACGATGCAGTGAAGATGATGGAACAAACAGGATGCGATGGCGTAGTTGTTGGCCGTGGGTGTCTCGGGCGACCATGGTTGTTTCGTGATCTTGTCGATGTATTTGCGGGGCGACCCACTCGACCCACGCCGCTATTGGGCGAAGTGGTAGATGTCATGTTGCAGCACGCACGCATGCTCGATGCGCATGCGACCACGGCATTACCTGGCGAAAATATTCGCGGTGCAAAAGAATTCCGTAAGCATGCCGGCTGGTATCTCACGGGTTACCCCGTTGGCGGTGAAGTACGCAGAAGAGCATCAAATTGTTCAACCGTTCAAGAGTTAGAAGAACTCTTCGCAGACGTTGATCGCGATATTGCCATTGTTGAAGGTGGCGAACGCTTTACACGCGGCCATACCAATGGGCCCATCAAAGTTGCATTGCCACCTGGATATCTTGAGAGTCTCGACGACATGGTTGTCCCCGACGACAACAACGAGATGCAACTCAGCGGCGGATAAGAAGTATGCGCGTAGTCCTTGCTTCGCGTTCACCGCGCCGACTCGAATTGTTACAGCGCATCGGAATATTCCCTGAGGTGATGCCAGCAAATATTGATGAAACTCAACACGCGCATGAACCTGCAACAAAGTATGTGCAGCGCCTCTCTCAAGAAAAAGTGCAAAAAATTGCAGATGAGTTGGGTATCGCGGGCGGTGTCGTCTTTCTCGGTGCCGACACATGTGTCGAGCTCGATGGCGTGGTGCACGATCAACCCGCCGATCGAGAAGCTGCGCGACGCACGTTGAGCATCTTGTCGGGCCGCACTCACCAGGTGCACACCGCCGTCACCTGCCTGTCGGAAAAGGGGAGCACCACTATCATCGACACTGCTCGGGTCACCTTGGTGCCCATCTCTCCCCATCTCATGGAGTGGTATCTCGATACGGGGGAGTCTTTCGGCAAAGCCGGGGCCTATGGCATGCAAGGGTTCGGGGGAGTGCTGGTGGAACGGGTCCAGGGCTCAATGTCGACCGTCATCGGGCTGCCTTTAGCCCCCACTGCCCATCTTTTGAGGGTTCTCGCTTAGCACTCGGGGGTTGCGGTTGCTAACCGACCAAAACTGGCCGTATCATTGGCACTCACTCCTTGCGAGTGCTAACGCCCTTGGCGTCAGTACGTAAAGAGTGAACCGTTATCCATATACATCAGCGCCATTGGAGGCCTGCGACATGAACCTTAAGCCGTTGGACGACCGAATTGTCGTGAAGCCAAACGAAGCCGAGCAGACCACTGCCTCGGGTCTCGTCATCCCCGACACAGCCAAAGAAAAGCCCCAGCAGGGCACCGTACTCGCCGTTGGCCCAGGCCGCTGGAGCGACGATGCGGGCAAGCACACAGCGCTCGACATCAAAGTCGGCGACACAGTTTTGTATAGCAAGTACGGCGGTACTGAAGTGAGCTTTGGTGGAGACGACCTCCTCATTCTCACCAGCCGTGATGTTCTCGCCATTGTGGCGAAGTAAGGCGTAGCAATGTCAAAAATTCTCAAGTTCGACGAAGAAGCACGTCGCGCACTTGAAGCCGGTGTCAACAAATTGGCCGATGCGGTCAAGGTGACACTCGGACCAAAGGGACGCAACGTAGTTCTCGACAAAAAATTTGGTGCTCCAACCATTACCAACGACGGTGTTTCTATTGCGAAAGAAGTAGAACTCGAAGACCCATTTGAAAACATGGGTGCACAGTTGGTGAAAGAAGTTGCCACAAAGACCAACGACGTCGCCGGTGACGGCACCACAACTGCAACAGTTCTTGCACAGGCCATGGTTCACCTTGGTTTGCGCAACGTCGCTGCAGGTGCAAACCCAATGGGTTTGAAGCGCGGTATTGAAAAAGCTGTTGCTGCTGCTGTGGAGTCCATCAAGAGTCAGTCAAAAGAAGTTGACGACAAGCAAGATATTGCAAACGTCGCAACCATTTCTGCAGCCGATTCCAGCATCGGAAATGTTATTGCCGATGCCATCGACCGTGTTGGTAAAGACGGTGTAGTAACTGTTGAAGAGAGCAATACCTTTGGTATTGAACTCGACTTCACTGAAGGTATGCAGTTCGATAAGGGCTACCAAAGCCCTTACTTCGTCACCGATGCAGACCGTCAAGAAGCAGTTCTTGAAGATCCATACATCTTGCTTTACGCATCAAAAATCTCATCTGTGCAGTCGATGCTCCCAGCTCTTGAAGCCGTCATGAAGAGTGGTCGCCCACTCGTCATCATTGCTGAAGATGTTGAAGGCGAAGCGCTTGCCACACTTGTTGTGAACAAAATCCGTGGCACTTTCAACTCCGCTGCTGTAAAGGCACCGGGCTTTGGAGATCGTCGTAAGGCAATGTTGCAAGACATGGCAGTTCTTACTGGTGGCCAAGTCATCAGCGAAGAAGTGGGCTTGAAATTGGAGAACGTGACGCTCGACCTTTTGGGTCGTGCAAAGCGCGTCATCATCACCAAAGACAACACCACTATCGTTGATGGTTCAGGTGCAAAAGATGAAGTAAATGGTCGCATCAGCCAAATTAAGGCTGAAATCGACAACACCGATTCCGATTGGGACCGCGAAAAGCTTCAAGAGCGTCTCGCCAAACTTGCTGGCGGCGTCGCCGTCATCAAGGTGGGAGCAGCAACTGAAGTCGAGTTGAAGGAAAAGAAGCATCGTATTGAAGATGCTGTTTCTGCAACCCGCGCAGCAATTGAAGAAGGCGTTGTAGCTGGTGGCGGAACCGCACTTGTGCGTGCTCGTCCTGCTGTACTCAAAGTTGTTGAGTCACTCACGGGTGACGAAGCAACTGGTGCACGCACCGTGTACGAGTCGCTCACTTCACCTGCACGTCACATTGCCGACAATGCTGGCCTTGAGGGGGCAGTAGTTGTTCAGCGAGTGGAGTCAGAGAAGGGTGCCATTGGCTTGAATGCAGCCACAGGCGAATTTACCGACCTCATTAAGGCCGGAATCTTGGACCCAGCAAAAGTGACGCGTGCTGCTTTGCAAAACGCTGCATCAATTGCTGCACTCGTGCTCACCACAGAGTGCCTCGTGGCCGACAAGCCTGAGAAGCCAGGTGCTGCACCAGCCGGTGGCGGCGGTGGAATGCCTGGTGGAATGGGAATGATGTAAATCGTTCTTTTCCTTTTGGAGAACTGAAAGATCCCGGGTCATTGACCCGGGATCTTTTTTATCTACGCTGAGGGAGTGAAACAACACAAGTCATCTCGCGGACAGCGTTTAGGTCTTTTTCATCAAGTATCTGACTACGCAGTGGCGTTGGGTTTTCTTGTTCTCATTACTCGGGCCACGTATCCATTGCTGTTAGCGCTGCTTGGCCTTGTTGCTTTATTGAATGCAGCAACCACACAGGGGCCAGTTGCCGCATACCGGTTGGTGCCACACAAAATCCACAGTGCAATCGATATGGCATTGGTTCTCGGAGCAGTCGTGGCGGGTTGTATCGGAAGTCAATCAACTGCGAATCGGTTCTCACTTTTTGCTTTAGCCCTCATCCAAGGCTTCATCATCTACCTCACACGAGTGACGAAGCACGCCCGCTTGTAGGTAACCTCTCCCTATGGCATTTGAACGACCACTTCCCGATCTTGACAAACTCATTACCGCTTGGGAATCATGGGAAAAAGGTGAAGAAGCACCAGGTCGCGTGCTTGCCAATTTAAAAACAGCTGGCCTCGCCGATATTTTGCGTCAACTACAAACTTCAGGCTGGGTGCCTTCGGCTTAGGCCACCTTCATGCGTACAGGTGGACAGCAGAAGATTCCGCGTCCATCGCAATGGGAAAAAGGGAGTCCGGCACCGTGGATCGGTCTCGACTTCGCTCCACTCCAATCACTTGATCAAGTCGTTGAGCGAATCACTGCACACGCGCCACAAGTTGCGCCAACCGAGCTAATGCCTGAAGCGCGAGCAAGCGCTGTATTGGTGAACTTGTACCAAGGAGCAACGGGTGTAGAAGTAGTTCTCACCAAACGTGCAGCACACTTAAAAAACCATAAGGGCGAAATTTCTTTTCCTGGAGGTCGAGTGGAACCAGATGAGCAGGTCCACGAAGCCGCTTTAAGAGAAGCAGTAGAAGAAGTTGCACTACCCGCACACGATGTCACTTTGGTTGGAGAGCTCGATCACTTGTTGACGATCGTGAGCAATAGCTACATCATTCCCATCGTAGGAATTCTGCCGTATCAGCCAACACTCATTGCATCGGCAGATGAAGTAGATCGCGTACTGCATGTTCCCTTGCATGAACTTGTACGAACCGATACATATGCCTCGGAAGTGTGGGAAACGCCGATGGGTTCGCGCAATATTTACATGTATCACCTTGACGATGAAACAATTTGGGGTGCAACTGCACGAGTGCTTACCCAATTGCTGCGTATTTCTCTTGCTATTTAGTTCAGCTACCGAGTGTTCTCACTAACTGATAAAAAATACGAGCCCAAGCTCTGCAGTTCAATCGCTGAGAAATTCCTCGCGGCTCGCAAGTAGCGAGCATGTCGTTGTAGAACTGGTTGTCTACTTTGAGGCGTTGCTCTGAATTCCAAAAAGCTATTCCGGTCATTCGGCTGATCAATTTAAAGTTTCTGTATCCAAAATCATGTCGACGACACGGCATCGTAAAATTGAATGAGCGCCCGGTATTGCCGACTAGCGGACTACTGCAATAATCAGTGGTCCAGTCGAGTTCTGGAAATTGTTGTCGGTAAGTTTTTTCAAAACGCGAGAACGTCGACAATGAAGTTACAAATGCTCCGTATTCAATGACGGAGACGGTTTGAGCCAAGCTATGTGGCGATGGGGCAACCAGAGTTGCGGCAACTAATACACGTGCGATGACTGCACCCATATACGTTCCTTTCAGATACGTATATGTGTGCGCAGAGGCGCTTAGAGTGCCGCAATTTCTTTCAGGGCTTGCACGGTCATAATTGCACCAATTGCTGCCTCTTCACCTTTATTTCCTTCGGTGCCACACCTGTCGAGTGCTTGTTGAAGGGTATTAACGGTGAGGACACCGAAGGCAACATGAATACCCGACTGCAGAGCAGCCTGTTGTAAGCCTGAAGCTGCTTCGCCCGAGACATATTCAAAATGTGGGGTATCGCCTCGGATGACTGCTCCAAGAGCAACAACGGCATCTACTTTCCCAGACTTTGCGAGCGCTAATGCCGCAACAGGTAACTCAAATGCTCCTGGCACCCAAATGGTGTGGATATCTTTTGCAGCAACTCCATGGTTGGTGAATCCTTGAACAGCGCCAATGCGCAATGCATCGACGATATCGAAGTTGAAAGTTGCACAGAGGATGCCAAAGCGCATACCACTGCCATCTACTTTTACATTGCTGAGGCCGTCATTTGGTCCGTGCATTTTTTACTCCGTTCTTCAGGTGAATTATTTGTCCATGTCAATGAGGTGGCCCATGCGCTCTTTTTTTGTGCGCAGGTACTTCTCATTTTCAGGTGTTGATGCAATTTCAATTGATACTCGTTCAACTACTGCAAGCCCGTAACCTTCAAGACCACCGTATTTGGCAGGGTTGTTGGTCATGAGTCGCAACTCAGATGCTCCAAGGTCGGCAAGAATTTGCGCCCCAATGCCGTATTCGCGGCTGTCAACAGGCAAACCAAGTTCTGTGTTTGCATCAACCGTATCGAAGCCTTCATCTTGCAGTGAGTATGCGCGAATTTTGTGACCTATTCCAATACCGCGGCCTTCGTGTCCGCGTAAGTACACCACCACTCCGCGGCCTTCTTCGGAAATCTTTTGCATTGCTGCAGCAAGCTGAGGCCCGCAATCGCAGCGGCGACTTCCAAACACATCGCCTGTCAGGCATTCGCTGTGCACGCGCGTGAGAACTGAGCCTGGTGCTGAAATATCTCCTTGAGTGAAAGCAAGGTGTTCAATGCCATCAACAGTATTGCGGTAGGCGTGACATGTGAAGATGCCCCATTCAGTAGGAACGGGTGCGGAGCTAATGAATTCAACAAGCCGTTCATGGTGCCTGCGATATTCAATGAGCAGCGCAATTGAAGATAAGAGCAAGTTGTGTTGCGCGCAAAATGTTCGCAGGTCGTCGAGGCGTGCCATGGTGCCGTCATCATTTTGAATTTCACAAATCACACCTGCGGGCTGACACCCGGCAAGCTTGGCGAGGTCTACTGCAGCTTCGGTATGGCCCGCACGTTTGAGTACGCCGCCTTCGCGAGCACGTAGGGGAAAGATGTGCCCAGGCCGCGCAAAAGCCGCATAATTAGCTGAGGGGTCAGAGAGTGCACGCAATGTAGCTGCGCGGTCGGCCGCCGAGATTCCTGTTGCAATTCCTTCCATGAGGTCTACCGACACGGTGAAAGCAGTGCGATGACTCTCGGTATTTTGGTCGACCATGGCGGGAAGGCGAAGGTCATCACAGCGCTCGCCGGTTAATGGCGCGCACACGACACCCGTGGAATGGCGAACGATGAACGCAAGTTTTTCTTGGGTGGCGAATTCTGCTGCCATGATGAAGTCACCTTCGTTCTCACGATCTTCATCATCAACGATGACCACCATTTCTCCGCGAGCAATTGCTGCGAGTACTTCGGGAATGGAAGCAAACCCGTTTTCTGAGGGGGGAAGAGCTGTGCTGTTCATGGTTTTTCCTTTCGCACCTCAACAACGACTTCAATGTCGGTATCGAGTTGTTGAACTGATGAAATAGTGCCGCGCCACATGTCGGCAATGTCGCCAACTGCGTCGCCGCTGAATATTCCGGGAGCATTGTCGCCACCGGCTATGGCCGGGGCAAAGTGAAATACGTATCGGTTCACCAAACCAGCGCGGTGGAAAGCTCCCGCTACGTGGTGACCGCCTTCTACAAGCAATTGCAGAACGTCTTCACTGCCGAGTTTGCGCAACAGCGTGGTGAGATCTCCGCTGTATTCGGTGCACGGGTGTACTTTCGCTTGCGGTGGTGCGCTACCAAGAACAATGCGCCGCGGTGACGTTCCTTCTGCATCACGAACGGTGAGTTCGGGGTCATCTGCGCGAACAGTTCCTGCACCAACGACGACCGCATCACTTTCTGCACGTAATTCATGAACACGTTGTCGGGCAGATGTTCCAGTAATCCATTGGCTGGTGCCATTTGCTGCTGCAGTTTTGCCATCGAGCGTGCTTGCCATTTTGAGAACGACAAATGGCATGCCAGTCGTGCGGTGATGAATGTAGGGGAGAAGTTGCGAGTGCACTTGACCTGCAAGTACTCCCAGTTCCACTTCTATACCCGCAGCGCGTAAAGCGCTGATGCCAGTGCCAGCAACTTTCGGGTCGGGGTCAACTATTCCTACAACAACGCGTTGCACACCTGCTTCAATAATGGCTTGGGTACACGGCCCAGTTCGACCAGTGTGTGAGCAGGGCTCAAGAGTGGTGTAGAGAGTTGACGCACGGGCTGCTTCACCTGCGCGGCGGAGGGCGTGAATTTCTGCATGTGGCCCACCCGGAGCCGAAGTGCAGCCTTCATAAGTGGAACCATCGACGGCAACGACAACAGCACCCACCCATGGGTTAGGACGCGAAATAAGACGCGCCTGCAACGCCGTGCCAAGTGCACGGCGCATGAATTGTTCATCGCGCACGCTAGGCGTGCTCGCATTATTTGTCATGCCTCCACCTTGCTCCCATCCGGACTGTGACCGTCGGTATTGGAGTTCCACCAATTCGGCCCAATCACCGAAGTGAAAGGGTTCGCAGACTATGACTGCCGGTTGGGACTTGCACCCGTACCCCGCAAGGAGTTGTTTGTAGTTGTATTCGTATTGCGTTATCTATTGCGTTACCTACGTTATAGGAGATCGCGGGCTGTGGCACCTTCAGCTAGTCGCGAGGTGACCACTTTTGGTTGGGGTCTGCGACCTCGGTTGCTTTGCGCTTGTCTGCGCGAATGACATTGCGAAAGATGACGGTAAAAACAATGGCGAGACCAATAATGATGAGCCCGAAAGTGGCGTACTGCAAACTTCCGCCACGGTCACCAGATTGGGTGGGAGCTTTCCCGCACCCAGGCTTTGGGTAAAGCCCAATGCAGTCGCTGGGTTCGCGGTCGATGTCGTAGGTATAAAGAGGGTCAGTGATGGGCGTCTCTGAGCCGGCAAACACTGATAAGGGAAAAGCGACAGATGGCACTCCGCCATCGTCACACGGCAAGGTCACCCATAGCAAGCGGGAACTATGGTCTTATCGATGTCTGATACTTATGACACCGTCCTAGTGGTCGATTTTGGGGCTCAATACGCCCAACTCATTGCGCGCCGTGTGCGCGAGGCCCATGTGTACTCAGAAATCGTGCCGCACCGCATCACGGCAAGCGAAGTGCAGAAAAAAAATCCGCGGGCAATTATTTTGTCGGGTGGACCTAAAAGTGTGCATGTTGAAGGTGCCCCGGTGCTTGACCCTGCCATTTACGATCTTGGCATTCCTATTTTCGGAATTTGTTACGGGCACCAACTGATTGCGCAACAACTTGGTGGCGAAGTGTCACGAGGTGGCCGCGGTGAATATGGTCGTGCGCTGTTGACTCGCAATAACGAGACCTCACAGTTGTTACATGATTTGCCATCCGAATACTCGGTGTGGATGAGTCATTTCGATTTTGTTGCGCGTATGCCAGGAGGGTTCACCTCGTCGGCCTCTACCCCCGATGCACCTATTGCTGTCATGGAAAATGCGCAACGCAAAGTGTGGGCAGTGCAATTCCACCCAGAAGTGGTGCACTCTGAGTATGGACAAAAAATTCTTGAACGTTTCCTCATCGAGCTCGCTGGCTGTACTCCTAATTGGACAATGGATTCCATCATTGACACTCAGGTAGCAGCAATTCGTGCGCAAGTGGGAAATGCACGCGCTATTTGCGGTTTATCTGGCGGCGTCGATTCATCTGTTGCCGCTGCGCTTGTTCATAAAGCAATTGGCGCACAGCTCACTTGCGTTTATGTCGATACTGGGCTCATGCGCAAAGGTGAAAGTGAACAAGTAGTCGAGATGTTCCAGCGCAATATGGGCATTGAACTCATTCATGTGAGTGCCGGTGAAAAGTTTTTCAACAAACTCATAGGCGTAGTTGAGCCAGAAGCAAAACGTAAAGCAATTGGTGAACTCTTTGTTCGTATTTTTGAAGAAAATACAGGTGGCGTCACCGATGCAGAATTTCTGGTGCAAGGGACCTTGTACCCCGACGTCATTGAAAGTGGTGGAAGTGATGGCACTGCATCGGTCATTAAAAGCCACCACAACGTTGGTGGCCTGCCAGAAGATATGACCTTGAAATTGGTTGAGCCGCTGCGCACACTTTTCAAAGACGAAGTGCGCAAGTTGGGCAGTGAACTTGGTCTTCCCGATGAAATGGTCTGGCGTCAACCGTTCCCGGGCCCAGGGCTCGGCGTGCGCATTATTGGCGAGGTCACCCCAGAGCGTGTGGCAACTTTGCAAGAAGCCGATGCCATCGTGCGCGAAGAAGTGCGTCTTGCCGGCCTCGAGCGAGAGATCTGGCAGGCCTTTGCTGTTCTTGCCGACATTCGCTCGGTGGGTGTGATGGGCGATGAACGTACCTATGGGCACCCCATCATCATTCGTGCCGTCACAAGCGACGATGCCATGACGGCCGACTGGGCGCGTTTGCCCTATGACCTCTTAGAGAAAATGTCGAACCGCATCATCAATGAAGTGCCGGGCATTAACCGCGTGGTGTACGACGTGACCTCGAAACCACCGGGCACGATTGAGTGGGAATGACGGGAATTTTTAAGTGAGTGAGTGGTAAAGACTTTTGATTTTTGAGTGTCAATCTGATAAATCACTAAGTCATTGATTTTATTGAATATGAGAATTTTA
>Ga0114968_10000486_pt1 | contig 29865 bp, 30 predicted proteins | sample M_130807_EF_Meta_FD_87020 | JGI IMG/M metagenome (GOLD analysis project Ga0114968, IMG submission 87020) | Freshwater microbial communities from Lake Montjoie, Canada to study carbon cycling - M_130807_EF_MetaG | ecosystem: Environmental > Aquatic > Freshwater > Lake | place: Lake Montjoie... | reverse complement strand
TGTCTCGGTGCGCTTTTTTCGAGAAGTTGTTTGACGTAATTGTTAAACATCCTCGTTGTAAAATCGGATGTGGTCCAGTGTGTATGGATGGAATTCAGAGGCTCTCCATCGATGATGATGCCCGAGTGTTTCGCATCCCGTCGAATACCCCATCGTTTCTGGAGTTCGGCATAGTCTGTATCGGCCTGGAACATTCTCCACCAACCATAATTCGTTTGCGGCGGAAATTTGTAGGTGCGCCCTGCCCCGGACCATTCCTCTGAATCGAAGACTTCCAGTGCAGCCTGCTCAAAGAATCGGGATGTTGCACATGCTGCTCGCCATGCATCGATGGCATTTGGGGACCTCGTCCAGAAATACCCCGCATTGTATGTGCCGTAACGAGCCTCATCTTGTCTGCGAATCATATGGGGTGATACGGCGACGTCGAATCCCTCGGGGACACTCGGCAACTCGCCAAAAAAACATATGTCGGCGTCGAGATAAAAGACGCCGACCTGGGCCGCAGTCGGCTCGGACGAGAACACCCAATCGAGAAGCCGCAATTTCTCCATCTGAAATTCGTACCACAGTGTCTTCCCTTTTATGGCCACTCGTTCCATTTCCTCACGTGTTTTCCCGGAGTATGCGTCGAGGGCCACCTGCACAACGAGTTTTCCGGAATATTTTATGGCCGGTATCGCAGCGGCAACAGCCTTGTCGGCAAATAGATAGACGGTCGGAGGGACCGCCGAGTTCCATAGCATCAAACTCTTCAGAAAGCACTGTACATCCTGAAGAGCGTGATTCGTCGCTAGAGAACAGACGAACGAGGAGGGCATTTATACGAGTATATCGACGGGCCTTTACGCCAACATCTTAAAAAGGTAGATGGACGTCGCACCACCCAACATCTGGGCAACAATGTATTTCATGAGGTCATTGAACGACATACGCTTCCGGAGATACATGGCCAAGCTGACGGCCGGGTTCACGTGTCCGCCGCTCGTGTTCGCCGCAAAGAAAATCACAACAGACAGGGTTAGACCCACGAAAAGGGGGTTCCCGCCGGAAGCAAGGATCGAGAGAACCAGGAGCAGGGTTCCCAGAAATTCCGCAATAAGATTATTATATTTCATTCTATTAAGAAACGAGAAAGAATGCCAACAGATACGGATACATATGCGGACATTCTTATTTCTATAGTTGTATTTAATCTATTCACTGTTTTTCATATTGCGTATGTGTATTATCATAGAACTCTTTTTGGCAATTGGGTAAATACTATTGTCACGGTTTCTATGATAGTAGCATATGTAACCCTGTTTATCTTCTCGACGATTGTCATGCAAATACCGGAAACAAGCGATTTGATATCGAATATGTCATTTTCTTTTGGTATTATTGTACCGTTTTTCACTCTTTCATTATACGGATATTCATATTACATCTTGGAAAGTTCTACAAGAATGAATGGATATGGGAAACTTAAAAATAGTAATAAATAATAGAGAGTATGTTCCATAAAAACGCATTTAAAAATTATTTGATGGTCTGGGGGTTTATATTCCTGGCGATACTTGTTGCGTACAGAACACAGTCGTATCAAAACCCCCTTGTATTCAGGGGCCTAGAGAGAGTCGAGCCGTTTGAGAATGCGTCCGATTTCGAGGAGTCTGTGGATGTAACGGAGAATATGACTCCTGCGGACGATACGTCCGTAAATAAACCGAGAGAGCCCTATAGCCTTCTCAATGGCGTATTACCTCTTTCAACGCAAAAAGTGTCACCGACAAGTCAGCGGTGCTACGAAGCGGATTTCCAGAGCCGTCTGGAGAAGGGCGGGAACTATCGGCAATTGACGAACAACTATAAACGCGCTGCCCCCGACTCCTGCTCGGGACCCCTGCATGAGTTCGTTCTTGCATATTACAAACCGCCAAGTATTTAAATTAAATACTTGGCTCTAATGGCTAGAACAAAAAGATTAAGTCACTCCAATATCATAAGGCCACAGAGTGGCCTTATCTATGGGGAGTACTTAACTTTGGTACTAGACGTTACCACCGAGCATCTAAAGTTGGGGCCAAGCTGAGCATCTAAAGTTCGGACCAAATAATAATGCATGATGGCTGAGCCCATTCACCAGACTCGCTGGGTAGAGGTTGAAAGAGGCCAGGGATTTATGGCCTATCCGGAAGGAACCCCCCCACTGTCTATAAACATGAAAGGCTACAAGGCCGTTCATGTTTATAAATACTTTATCACAAGTGCCGGTGTCACATATCCGCCTGTAGAAATCACTCGGTGGATAGCGGTGTTTCAGCAGGAGTGGCGGAAACGGCGTTGGGTCCGCCACCTGGCGCTAAAGTGGATTCGGTCACGAGAGTTGGGCTTACAGCGGAGAAATCTCCCACAATCTTACAAACTTGAACAACCACGCCCCTCTTTTTCGGGCTCGGCGGCTCAATAAGCCCCTGTCGTGCATCTTCGACACGCTTCCAGAACTCCTCCTGCTTTACGAGTGTACTCGCATACCATTCCCTGTTGCGCATAACAACCGTTCGAAACATGCCCTTCAAATGCCACGGAATCGTCTCGTGGACATACCAGCCGGCCCTCTCCAAATCGTCCTTCTCGGCACTCGTATACGCATATTTCAGCTCTAAACTCTCCGGGTCCTGCAAGAGCCAGAGATTCCCGCAATACATCGGTCGTTCGTGCTCCTCATCATACAGGCTGGGCGTACAGGTGCTGGCCGTCTCCTCGTAAGAGTGGGTCTTATACCCGGACTCGAACGACATTTCGACATATTCGCACTCGCCAATACCAGTGACTTCCATCTGTATTTGCATCTGATACCAGTAGTCCTGCGGAATCGTCCCATCAATCTTTCGGGTAATCGGGCACTTTATTTCTAAGAGACGCCCTATTCTATCGGTGTCAGCTGCGCCAACAATGATTCCATCGGGACTCGCTGCGAGGCGGCCATTTTCCGGGTGAATAAGGCGCCCCATTTCAAGAAGTTTCACCTGCCCCATGCGCTCCAGAACCTGTTTCACGACCGGCTCGAAACGGATGCCCCAATCGAACGGCCCCATTTCCGGCGTGCAGCAGGCCGTCGTGTTCTGTCGAAGATTCTCGGAGAGAGGGGCGACCTTTTGAAGGGCGAGACTGGAGACGGCCCTAGGAGTTCCGAGAACGCTCGAAAACTCACTCGCCGTCAGGAGCGTCTTCGACTGTTTGTACCATTCAGGGGTGCGCTGAGTAACCTGGTTCGACGCCGACAAGCGCTCTACGAGCGCAAGACGCTCCTCAACGAGGGACTTTGCCCAATCACTGGGCGACTCTTTTGTCATGAAGCAGCGAAATATGTCCTGTACGAACCTACTCGAGGGTCCGAGCAAGAGCAGGTCAATTTCATCTGGCGGAAAACAATCTTCCACATAGTCGCTGAAATCGCAGAGCCAGGTCTCCATGTCGGCAGAATAGGATGGACACGGCGTCTCTTCGTCGCAGCCCTTTAATAAGTCGTTACACATATGAAGCATATGTGTAACCATCTTACATAGTAATAACAGGGACTCCTTATGCGGGAGTTGGGGCATCGGCGGCCTCCGGGGTAACTCTCTTACGAAACGTCACTGCGTTTCGCCGCTCCATAATCTGGAACAGAATCTCGCCCTGGGAATTCTGGTGCATAATCAGCGGCTTTATTTCCGTGATTTCCTCCTTTTCCATGTCGTATAGGACGCACGTCTTGGAGTTCAGGACCTTTCTGTCAAGGGCCTTTGTCAAGAGAGTCAGAAGCGCCGCCTGCTCGGTCTCCTTCAGTCCACGAGCCTTCCCCATAGACTCTGTAAATGCACGAATACGGTTTAGTCGTAGCCCTCGGTCTAGACGATGCCAGGGGCGTTTGTAGGCGCTGCTTGCCTCCGCCGTAAGCATATTTTCCAGGGACTCATTGACAGAATAGTCGCCTCCGCTGAGGTCAAATGAAACTCGCCGCTGCGTCTTATTTCGGGCGTTACTCATTCTATAGGAAATACGAGTAAAGTCTCTAAGCGGCCACCGTTGCAAAATATTCCGTAATAATCTGAAGGACCGACAGGCCATTTCCTACCTCGACATTCTTCAAGTGTACATTTGTCCCCCAGACATCCTCGTTCGAATCGGTAGGAGTGATCCATACAAACGGGCGCCAGACTGTGCGCATGGGCTGTTCATCCGGGCGTGTCTCGTTCCATGTATAAAATTGGTCCAAGAGTGTTGATGTGCTATCGACCGGTAAAAAGATGGTGTTGCCTCTAAGGAACGGCTCTCCCGTGAGCGGTATATCATTTTCGGCCGCATACGTTGCAGCATCCTCGAGCGACTCCACGGAGCTACAGAAGGTCCCGTTTCGCTCCAAGAGCATCCATACCTGTTTCATGGTCGTATCATCGAAGTTGTTTATCGTCTTTTGAAAGATAGGAACCACGTACATCCTCCTAAACAAATGTTCTATCTATTCTTTAGACGATGGAGCGATACCAACTATTTCCAAATCCGTCGGGTTCTGGTCCACCTGACTATGGGGTCATGGAAAACAGGGACCGGGAGGAGACACAGGTTCGCTACACTCCGCAATTTGCAGGGCCGTTACGTATTCCTCCTGCGAATTTCCAGCCGAGAGTGCGTAAGGAGACGAATACCCGAGACACTGCAAATGCCCGTTTCATAGAGAGTTGGAATGCAACGACGCCAATACAGCAGTCAGGAGTCGTCCGTTACGGAATGGAGGGGGGCATTGTGACGCAGACTCCGAAAGGGGCGAACTTTGATAAATTGGCGGATGCCTATCGTGTTCCGACGGCAGATGACCTGGACCGGTTTCGTATTACGATTGCAAATAGCCAGATTCCCCTCATAAACGATGCCGAGAAGGTAAAGTCATTCGTGGACTCCTTTATGAAGATTGTGGACACCTATGATACGAACAATGGGCTATTTTTGACAGGGGCGCTCATGGATTTTTTCCCGTCGCAAACCGATAGGCGTGATTTTCTGAATGCGGCCACAGAGCGGGAAAAGAAGGGAATTTTGGCTGCGATGAAGGCGTTTTACGGGAGTAATAGTGGGGGATCCGGTGTGGGATCCGGTTCTGGATCCGGCGCAGACAACAGCTTTATAGCCGGAATAAAAACCGAAATACTGAATGCCTTTCGTATACAGCGGCAGAAAAACACGGAGGAGGTGACGAATCCCAAATATGCCAAGATGGATTCCAATGTGCCGGCAAGCCTCAACACCGTGTATCAAGATATGGCGCCTCTAACTAGTCGCACCGACATTCGTGATTTCCGACAGTCACAGCCCTACGACCCGACAGCCCCCAATCTGTCTCTGAACCCCTTTTTTGACCGCTACGACCCTACTCGTGACCCACGAAACATGGTGCGTGAGGTTCGCTCTGCCGTCTATGAACCAAAGGAGGCCGACAGGGGGCTCACAGAATCCGAGAGGATTCGAGCCAGGACATTCACAAATCGCTATAGTGAGGAAGGAAAGGCCCCAATCGCTCTTACGGAGTGGTATAATCTCATGCGGCCAAAGGTTGACAACCCTGAGATTATTTACAGGACGCAGGGCGTGAGTGCCCTGGACAAGATGGGGGCCGGCGGCGGCAGATGACCGGCGGGATAATTAGTCAAAACGCACTTCCACACGCACATCGTGCTTCTCCAACACTTTTGCAGAGCTTACGGAATCTGTACCTGTTAAACGGGCTCTACGACGCGTCGTTGACTTCGTGGAAACGGTCTCAATCGTTTCATTCGAGTTCTTGGACGACTCCGTGGAGTTCGTCTCGGAACGAATACGCTGGAATTCCTTTGCGCTCGTATTCATTTCCTTTTCGATTTTGGCAAAATTCTCCTTGATGTAGGCGAGGACTCCCTTTTCAATGGCCCAGCGGAAGAAGTTCAGTTTTCCAACCGTTGTCAGGAAGGGCTCGTAGCCGTTTAGTTGGAACATAATCCGCTCTCTGCGACAGAAGGGGTCGAACAACTTTTTCGAATAGGCCTTCAACTGCGACTTGTAATTCGTGTAGACGAGATATTCCTGGCCACCGAAAATGTAGGAGATATTGTACTGCTTCGCATAGTTTGTGACGAACCAGTCAATAAGTCTGAGAGAAATGGTGGACGTGCCTTGTAGATATTGAAGAATTTCTTCTGAATCTGCCCGGTCAGCATAAAATTTCTGCAGACTCGTAATGATAAGTTCCTGCTTACAGTGTATCTTTTTACGCCGTGTTTGCGCCTCGCTATCGGACAGAAGAGGCGAACTTGACATGTCTAAAAATAGATAGGTGTTCTCTTAAAGCAGTTTTTCGTAGCCTATAGGAGTAGATGGAGGGGGGCAAACCAGAAGATGTTTCTTTATTGGCTGGGGGCGCCGAGCGACCTCTTATTCCTGTTCAAGGTGGAGGAGGCATGAAACCTTCGGATGATTTTAATATAAACGAGTCAGTTCTTACACAGGACGGGGCGTCTGAAAATCCAGAGATAATGGCGATGAGTGGTGGTGCTGGGTTTTGGGATTTTTTTAGTAGAACGCCGGCGGTGGCTGCAGCAGCTCCTCAAGCCCCAATAGGTGCTCAAGGGCCAGCAGTCGCCTTTGATAGCTTATGGACCAGTTTAAGCGGAGAAACGAAAGCACAGATAATAAGAGACACGGGCGAAACTATACTAGAGGCTAAAAATAGGGGTGCAACTGATACGGAACTATCCGAATTAATTCCAGAAACACTTCTGAAAAATACACTTGATGCGGCTGACAAACAATATGGGATGAACGACCATGATATAGAAAAACTATTGAAATATGGAACGGCCGAGCAGGTAGAGGCTGGAAGAAAAAAGTATCTGGCGTTAAAGGCGGCAGGTAAAAGTGACCAGGATACGCTCAAAGAAGTCGAAGAGGAGATGGCTAAGCACCAGGTACAAGGGCCGTCGACACGTATACCTGATTTCGCCAGGAGGTTTCTAAGCCGAGAGGCCCAGAAAATCTATAGGACATTCGAAGAGAGGGTTATATACAGGAACGAGTATCAATTCAACATTGGTAAACCGCTAGATAAAACACATCCGATGATAGTTTGGCTCGATAAATTAGACATAAAATATAAGAATGCGGACCGGTTTGGCCGATACATGAATGATTATATACAAAGTCAGATGGGCGCATGGAGTGTAATTAAAACGTCTACCGGTAAATCTCCTAACTCGAAAATGGCGGCACTGTCAGGGTCTACCTATGTTGCCGCAAGCATATCTGGGGACCGGCGTGTGACATGCTTAGACAAGTCGATTGAGCACGTGGTAGTGATACCGCCTTTGGAGGAGTTGAAAACCTACAATGACAATGAGGTTTTAGATACGACTGCCATTTTAAAAATGGTGCTAAGAGATTTGTACGACTTGAACGTGTTCAACATAGACGAAGAGGCGGGTACGTGCAAAATAAACAAGAAGGTTGCTCTCGTATTTGCGTCGGCATACACCGCAGAGACTACGACGTATCGCAGTGTGTTTTTGTATACGTCTACTCTCGAGATGCAGAATAAATATAATGTTTTTTCTATGTCGAATTTCTCCGAAAACGAGGTTAAGGCTGGACTGTATTTACTCAATCTAATTACAAAGGAACAGACGCAAAGTATGGAAATACCGACTCTATTGTCGCCGTGTGGTATATTATATCCGTTCAAGATGAAAAACGTGGATGGCATATTTATCGGCTGTAATTTCAACGAGGAATGCTCCAAAAATATATTTGCAGAAGTGTATAGGTCACCGTATTATGGAAAACAGGGCTGCGGTCTGTTTGTGAGTGACCGGACTTCGTTTGTGAAATGTAATCGGTCGATTTTAAGGTATAATTATGTAGTGAATAAGACCGACACCGATTTCTTAGAGAAGATCATATATCCAGAAACGGAGTCTTTACCGGCGCTCGATGCTTTCCAGAGTGGGCTCGTGGCGGATGCGACTGCGGGGAATGAGGGCAGTATTCCTGATAAAACTCGAGACTCTTTAGCACCGGCTCTTAATACAGTTGTTGGGAAACTGAAAACCGTGAAAGCCATACGAGATTTGAAATTGGGAGATAAAGATTATTTGAGTATAAAAGATAATCAAGTAAACCTACGTATTCTTATTTGGGGCCTGTTCTATGTAGTAGATGGATTGGATAAGTTGGGTGGAGAGCTAAGACGTATTCTAGGAGATAGCTTTGATAATGCAGTAGTTGGTAGAGCCTCTGTTACTGCCGCCGTTTACGCCGTATATGGTGGGGCGGATGATGCGGCTAAGGCTGCGGCTCGTGCGGCGAATCCTAAGGCTGTCAATATTTATTTAATACTGGATTTACTACTTGTAAATGCTGGGGCCCCAAACAAAGACCACAAAATATATCTGAATAGAGGACAGTATATAATTCTTACCGAACTTTTTATATACATACGTAACAATTTAGACGCTATTATAGACGATTTAGCAGCTGGCCCCCAAAGTGCCTTTAGAGCTAATCTGAAAACAGATATAAAGAAATTCCTGAACGGCCGTATTGACTCTGTAACCTACACACGCTTTCCACTAAAAGAGGATTTTACGCACTATATCGAATTAGTCGAAGAAATCGGAAAGAAAAAGGCATTGAGTGAAATTTACACAGATGTTTCTGGACTTAAAACGGGTATTGCGGGTGGTGGTGGCCAAAAACCAGGTGTTGTGAAGCGTAAAAGGGCTTCCAGACAGAAAAAGAAACAGAGTCGGAAATTGATGATTGGCGGAGGGCGTTGTGGAGAGAAGCATGTGCAAAAGAGGGGGAAGGGGCTTGGGTTGTTCGATTTAGAGCAGTTTACCCCTTATACTATTTGTACGTTTAGTATCAAAAAGAGGGCCTCGAGAGACTATGAGGATGGCTCTGGCGACGTGTGTCGTGAAGAGTCAGAGCGTATCAGAGAAAGGGGAGGGAATGTTTTTACACAGTGGTCCGTGGAGGCGGAAATTGCGAGTGTGGCTAATTTGCAGATTATCGATGTTGGAGATAAAACGTATGCTGTACGAACACCGTCCGAAGCAGTTTCGTGCAACTGGAGCGGATACAAATCGAAACAGGATGTTCCGTATGTTCCAATTGGCCCCTCTGATTTAGCCGGCGGTGATGACTTGTTGAATGCTAGTCGTGTAGGTGATGTGCAACAGGTACGTAGACTGATTGAAACCACGCCGGCAATTGTTGGGTCCAAGGATACGACAAGTGATATGGGCGCTCTACATATAGCCTCTCAGGCAGGTCGTTTAGAGGTTGTAAAACTACTGTTGGAAAAGGGGGCTGAGATAAATGCGGTGGCTACTAAATCTGGCAGAAAAACCGCCCTGCATTTTGCGTGTGAAAATGGGCGGAGTGGTGTTGTAAAAGCATTGTTGGAGAAGGTTGCTGCTGCTGCTCCTGCTTCCATCCTACAAACATTGAATGCAGATGCCGCAGACAACATGAAGGCAATACATTTTGCTTGTAAAGGGGGGTTTGTAGAAGTGTTGAACGAACTCTTAGCAAAGTATCCTGATGCAGAGAAGGCTGCAGGACTTATAGTACAAACGGAAGGTGGAAAAACACCTCTATATTTTGCCTGTGAAGGGGCCCATGCGCCGATTGTGGAAATTTTATTACGGAGTATTGCAGCCGATGCGATAATTGGTGCAGAATTTGACGAGAATTCTCCCCTGGCAATTAGCTTGAAAAGGGGGAAATCCGCAATTACCGAAATTTTATTACGAAAATTAGGAGTACCACCGTTTGAAGGGTTGTTTTTACCGGCTAAAAAGAACCCCCTACATTTTGCCTGTGAAGGGGGGAGTGTCGAAGTTGTAAAACAGGTCTTGAATAAACGTGGTGCCAGTGCTGCAAATGATATCAATTTGTATTCGGGCGCTGATGAGCAAGATGGAACTAGAACATCTTTGCAGATTGCGTGTGAAAAGGGTCATGTGGAAATTGTGCACGAACTCTTAAGCAGACTGACTGATAAACCTGCTGGAATTCGTAAGGTTACAAACGAAAATAATTCTTTACATCTTGCTTGTAAAGGTGGATACACACGAGTTGTACAAGAACTATTGAATGCACTCCCAGATGCTGCAAGAATAGAGGCTATAAAAGTAGTTGGAAATGATAATATGCGACCTATACACTTTGCATGTGAAGGTGGTCATGCTGAGACGGTAAAAGAGCTGTTGGGTAGACTACCTCCTGCTGAAAAAGGAATTGTAATAGAACAGCCGAATCTTCAAGGTAATAAACCCATACACCTTGCATGTAAGAGCGGTAAAGCAGAAACGATACGAGAAGTGTTGAAGGCGTACGCAGATGAGCGTGCCAGAATTCAAGCAATAGGTGCTGCTGGGCAAGACGCAAAAACACCTTTACATTTTGCCTGTGAAGGTGGAAAAGCAGAAGTGGTAAAACTTATTTTTGATATTGTTGCAGAGGTAAATACGGATAAGGCCATTATTAGAAATGACACGATGGCTGTATTAAATCAACCGTTAGCAGCAAATACAATAAAACCAATTCATGTTGCGGCGAAACAGGGTAGTGCTGAAATTATGCGGGAAATCTTAGATAGGATAGTGAAGGTGTATGCTGCTGCGCCAGCGGCGCCAGCGGCGCCAGCGGCACCAGCGGCTGTACCAGCAACAGTATCAGAAGCCATAACACAGCAATTACTCACAAACAAAGCCAATGCACAAAATGAAACAGCCCTACATATTGCCTGTAAAGAGGGTAATGTAGATGTCTTGAAAGAAATACTGGGCTCTATTAAAAAAATAAATGGACTTGCCCCTTCTCCGATAATTGATGCACGAGCAGACTCGGGGAAAACTCCCCTTATAGTCGCAGCGGAAAACAATCTGAAAGGTGTGGCACAAGTTTTAATTGCTGGGGGCGCAAATAAAACCTTAGTTAATTCTACTGGTCAGACAGCAGAGGCCATAGCAACGGAAAAACAATTTCGCGAGATAAGAGACGTGCTAATACAGTCAGGGGGTGCGTTCCAACTTCTACCTGACATTCCTGTAAATATCGATGGACTTGCGGGAGGAAATTTGTGCGACAAGGTGCAGCAGGAAGTACCAGTATTAGTAAAAGGAGAGGCGGAATTGTTGAATGATTTGAATTTAACACCGACGAATATGAAAGAAATATTCTCACCCGAAAATCACTACGCTACCACCTTTAATTACCCTGCGCTGAAATCATGGGGCACGGCAATCGAAATGTTTTTCCGAAATCTAACCGTTCAAAAATGTTACGAAAATAGGCTGCTGCTGACAACGTCCGAGTGCGAAGAGGCAAAATGTTTCTTGTACTCCATACGAGACTATTTCGAAAATCCCGTCAACGAAACGGAGGCTCGAAAGAGGTTTTTAAATGATGGGGATGCCGCCGATATGAACGAAGCAACATTAGAGGATGATGTAGAAGTTCAATTAAGTAAAATTAGTATTGCGGAGCCACAGTATTCTATATCGGATGGGAAGCCGATGGTCCGAGTAGGCGCAATTGAGAAGAGCAGCAATAAGCGGGTACATTTCAACTTAAAACTGTCAAAAGATTCCGAGAATAAGGGGCAACGATACCCGACAGATGCGGAAATCGAAGAACTGAAGGAACTGTTCGAGAAGAAACAGATGCAATATAAGGGCAAATATGTTATGTACCTATATTAAGTATGGCGGCTCAGAAGAAAACAGTACGGCTTGATACGTCTGCATTTTTTATTATGGCTGGCTTATGGTCAATAAAGGACAATATAAAGTTGACATTTATTGAAGCAGTGACGTATGCGCCGAATAAGGGTGGGAATTCACAGAGTATCGTCGTTTTCGAAAATGGGGTACGAGGGACTATTGACCCCCTTGTAGATAATACTAATCCGAAAGTGCCAACATCGATACTTTCTTCAAGCGGCGTGTTTGATTTAGAGTATCCGGCCGAGAAGGATGCTGTCGTTCAGGATTTCATCAAAAATAATCCGAGTTCTGTTGCAATACACAAAGAAGAGACGACAGAAACGGTTGTTGCTGCGAAGCCCGCTGTTGTTGTAGCGCCCAAACCTGTTGTTGCAGCGCCCAAACCTGTTGTTGCGGCGCCTGCGGCGCCTGCACCCAAACCTGCTCCTCCACCTCCTCCTGCGCCCAAACCCGCACCCAAGCCTGCTCCTGCACCTAAGCCAGCGCCCAAACCCGCACCCCCTCCTGCTGAGCAATGTAAACCCTCTAAGACGGATGATGAAGATCAAGACCCGTATGCCATTGATAAATCAAACACAAAATGGAGGGCAGTATTGAACGGCATGGAAATAATTGGAAGCAAAGAATGTGTGCAACGAACTATCTCTAAATTTAAAAAGAACGCAAATGTACCTGGCACACATTATACTAACTATGGCATACCGCCAGGTACTTAATTTAAATACTAGCTGTTACCGCCAAGTACTTAACTGTAGTACTAAACGCTAGCGCATTCATAAAACTTTTCTAAAAAGTGTGTATTATCGCCCAAATGCACTATTCCATCAGACAGTTCGTGTTTTAGAGTCCCATCTTCCCGTGTATAATACGCATATGGGTTAAAATAAGTATAGTTGTTTCTTATAGACTGCTCCTCCAGTTTATTATTAACTTTATTCGTATATCTAACTCTATTACTATCCGTCCCAACAAATGGAAACTCGTGTAATATGGGTCCGTGTAATATTTCGTAGTCCATTTGTTTTGTCGGTGGTATTATACCAACAATGATTATTTTACATTTTTGAACTACGTTGTTCTTAACTGTTAGGAAATATTGTTCCACTAATTCATTAATTACATCATCCTCATTCCGCCCACTGTTTATTTGTCTTTCAATATGACACCTACAATCCACTTCACCATAGGATAAAACAATAATGTCATTTTCGTTAACAATCCTGTTTTTATTAAAATTTATAATTGTATTATCTCTGCCAACTCGAAACATTGTTATAGAAGAACGATGATAATCGGTATAAGCTAACTTCAAATTCTTAAAACTAAAATGGGCGTGACTATCCCCATATATATATATCATATTACAGTCTATTTGCATACTATAAGAATAATATGCAAATAAACCGTGGCGTTCTAGACGTTACCGCCTCGAAAGTCTCGCAACAATATCCAGACTCACGAGAACGAACAGGCCAGTTCCAACAAAAAGCAGCACCTCATTCTTCGTGTCTCGTTTCCGCCTCGCCTCCAAATCCTCAAATTTCTTCGTAAGTTCCCGCATCTGCTGCGCCATTTGAGCACGCATTGATTCCGGGTCAGAATCTTCAGCCGGCGGCAGGGGTGCCGGTTTGTACGGCAGTTTCGAGTTCTTTTCCACCGTCGCTATTTTCTTCTCCGGGCGCAATATATACTCTTCCGCCGGTTTCGCTGCCTCCTTAGGCTTTTTCGCCGTAAAAAAGGCCGTCGTCGTTTTTGCAGTCGTGAGCGGTTTCCAAGCATCATCCAATGAGGGCGCCGGAAGAGTCTTCACGCCCCCGGCCTTTTCAGCGCCCTTGCCTCCGAATTCATATTCGAACGTCTCGTTGAGCATGGTATCAGCGGAATCATTGAACATATTCGCAAACCCTTCGTCGTTCGACATTGCACCCCGAGGTGTGTGGTCTGTCGCCGAGTTATACACAGCAAGACCCGCAGTCCCTGTTGTACTCCCCACGGCCGCAAATACATCCGGTTTTCCACTGCCAATACCCTTGCTCCCGCTAACGAGCCCCTGTAGTGCTGCCGTATCCTTCACAATCGAACTCAACTGCTGCTTCGCCAATTCCGAAGACGGCCAATTCACGGGCGGCGCCTCCTCTGTGGCATCCTCCAGACCCTTCCCAAAGTAGCTCGGGTAGCCCGGGTCGCTCATTAGACAGTTCGAAGCAGGAAGTACCGGCATCTTGAATCCCTCTGCCCCGCTTAAATCCTTAAATGCGTCGTCGTAACTGGCAAACGCCGGCAATTCACCCATGCGTTTTACAGCGGGGCGGTCAGGATCTGTAGTAGGAATATCATCCACGGCGTTCAGGAAGTCCTCCGATGGACCCTTGCATTTTTTAGCCCGTTTTCTTGCGGCTCGTCGCTCCTCCTTGGACGATTTTACATCTGTGCAGCCGGGTGCTGGATTCTTTCCTTGAATATTTGGGAATGCATCTTCTATGGAACAGAGTTCCATCCCCTCTCTGTGAGTTTCCTAGAAAAGATGTTGCAGCATGTGCCGGCCCTTAGAGATCCCGGCATATGGCATAAAAGTTATTTCGTTTGAACATCATGAGTGTACCAATGATACATATAATAAGTATGTAGCAGGTTAAAGTATCTCTTAGGTCAATTATCATTATGTATATAGTATAATAGATAGGTTTATGCCACCTCCTGCCACAACAGTACCGGTAGTAATGAAAGGTGGTGCTCGTGCCGCCTTACTCGATATTCTCGCAAAACAGTGGTCGCCGATAGAAGTGTATATACTCATGTTCCTTATCTTATCGATTGTGTTTGTTCGTGAATACCCTGTAGAGATTCGCAGAAACGCCGATACGATTATCGGGAAGACCCTTTTATTTATTGCAGCCATATTCGTTTCCACGAAATATTCCTGGTTAAATGGCCTTTTTATTGCCCTGTTTACTCTTCTGGTTCTTTTGATGAGTCCCCGGAATAAGGAGGGGTTCCAGGACAAAAAGAATATGGTGAAAATTGTGGATAATGCGAAACCGTGGTGGATCGAAGCAGTTCTGAAAGAGAATCCGATTGGATTCGAAGAGGATGATGTGACTACAACCGCTGTACAGGATAATAATGCGACGAGTCGGTCGAATTCGACTAGAAGCAGTCCTTAGTGGCCCCCCTCCACATCTTTTTTCTGTGAGGATCGTAGATGAAGAAGTTCATAGAACATCTTCCAAAGACGATAGATGGATATATAAAACTCATCTTTATTATTGCCCTGTTCGCCTGGAATCTCGTAGAGGGGGCCGTGTATGAAAATGCGTACCCTCTCGCAATGATTCACGTCTATCCACTGGCAATATGGAGAATCATGCTTCTTGTTCTCATTGTTCTTGCGTCCGATTGGTCTGCGCATGTTACGCTGCTTCTCATATACACCGTATTCTTCTATATAATGGACCTGGAAGTCACCATTGATAAATGGTCACTTTCAGACTTGCAAAAGAAATAGTGGCCACCGTTAGAAATGGCACTTCCGCCTCCAGCAGCGGCCGTTATAGTCAATGGGCCTATGAATCCAATAGAGGCTGCATTTTCTACCTTGAATACGAATACCTATTTTATTGGCCTAATGATGTTGGTTTTGAACTTGGGTGGTCGGCATCTCGCAACAAGCCTTACGGTCGAACAAGATAGGTTCTTACAAAACCCGTGGTTTCGCCGTTTATTACTGTTCGTTGTCATCTTCGTTGCTACCCGCAATGTATTCACTGCATTCTGGATGTCTATCAGTGTTATTATTCTGTTGGCCTACTTGACGAATGAGTCAAGTCGACTGTATATTTTCGGAAAGGCGAAGCCGGCCACTGTGGAGCCGGTTCCAGAGGGACTCAACGCAGAGGAGAATGATATTTTCAAGAAACTACAGGACAAGGTGAAACGTCATCAAGACCACGTGAAACAGATGGAGAAACCGGTTGCTCCACAACCTTCCTATCAGGAACTTTTCACGAACTCCTACATATCTGCCATGTCTACGGTAAAGGCGGCGGTATAACGGTGTCTTCCGCCCGGATATCATTCCGACATAGCGGGCATGTTGCGTGGCGTTCGAACCAAGTAATAAGACACGCATCATGATACATATGTTGGCACGTGTTTACTCTACGAACAACTTCGTTCGTTACGATGGAATCTTGGCATATAGCACATTCTGTATCGGGACCAACGTAAGAGAGGCGTTGGGTGGCACTTTCAATCTGTGCGCTCGTCGGATTTGGCGCCGTATACGCATCTGTGTTCGTACCCGTCCCTCCTTGTAGAAACGACCGAATCAAGTCGCTAATAGCGATTTGATTGATTGATTCCATTACGTTCATAGAGACAACGGGTATTCTTGACGTTACTACCGTGTTTGTACGGTTTACGAAGACAGGGTCATTATTCTGAAAGTCTCTGGTCGCATTGGAGAAAATGTCGTATCTGGCACGGAGCTGCTCTCGGACGTAACGAAAGACGTCTTGTAGGCTGCGAAATCTGGCCGGGTCGTACAAGAGGGCCGGGAATAATGCGTGAATTTCCGAGAGGAGGGGGGAGTCAGAATACGGCGAGCCACGTTCCATACTAAAAATTGAAGGGGCAGGGGTTAAGGCCTCTTTTACAGTATAGAGCAGTATGGCAGATACGCAACTTGGAGGCATTGTCAATATGGGTATGACATGTTATGCAAACGCAGTTATACAGGCTTTACGTCATTGCAGAAAGGTTTCCTGGATTTTGGAGGAGGGTCGGTATACGACCCTGTTTAAAAAGGAGCCAGAGAATCTGCGAAAATTGCAGCAGGTCGCCGTGAAATCTTTCGCAAATACTGTGCAGCTTCTTCAACAGTGTAAAATGCGCCAGAGCGTTCGTCCCGCCGATTTCTGGCGGAAATTTCACAGCTGCATCGAGGAACATTCCTTCGGAACGTTCGAGAAATTCAAGCATAAGGTGTGTCACGATAGTCACGAGTTTTACCTGTGTCTTCTTGACATCTTACATGAGTCGACGGCCCAAGAGGTGGAGATGCGTATTACTCGTGATGAGCCCAAGTCTGAGCAGGACCGCCACTGTGTTCAGGCACTGACGGCCTGGAAGACACACTTTAGCAAGACATACAGCCCGTTCGTCGACCTGTTCTACGGCCTGTATCACTACGTCATCACTTGCAAAGGTTGCGGAAACGGCTCGCATCGGTGGGAGGCGTTTACAGAGATGAAGGGTATTCCTCCGACGAGTGCACCAGAGGGCGTACAACTGTTCGATATGATTCAGGAGGAGTTCAGGCCGACGACCATATCGGGCTATGATTGTACGAAATGCAAAGAGACGGGGCGCACAGAGGCCGTCCAGACGGTGTCCGTCTGGAGATTTCCTAAGTATCTTGTCGTGCACTTGAAGCGGTTCGGAAATGATTCGAAGAAGATTCATACGCCGCTTGCGGCCTTGCCGAATCAGGGGGAGACGCCGGTATCATTTGAGCAGTTCTTCTCGACAGAGACCCCAGAGCGTTCGGGCAGTTGTTCGTATAAACTCGTGTCGATGGTGGACCACCACGGACATTCCGCGGCGGGCCACTATACAGCGCAGTGCCGCTCTACAGTGGACGAGACAAAGTGGCACGTGTTCGACGACGATTCATGTGCGCCTATTCCGAACCCGGTGTTTGGAGGTAATACGTATCTCATGTGGTTTGAGCGGGTATAACGGCATGTGCCAAAGTTAGGACACCCCGAGGTGTCCTAACTTAGCCTACATGCCTACAGTAGCGATGCAGGCATAAAATAAGTACCCCCTTTGGGGGTACTTAACTTTAGCACATCGCTGTAAGCGCAGCCCACGAAACAGGAAAACGGGTCGCACAGCATTCCGAAACGGCTGCGGCGAACTCCTGGATTTCTTTTTGTGCGTGCGGGTCAAGGCGCAGAGCACACAGGCGCGCATAGGCCGCCAAAGAGCCCGTCTCAATGAATTCCGTATACATGCTCTGCGGCAGGGTTGCACGAGCGAGTTCCGGGGCCACACCAAGTTCAAGAAGCTTCTTGTACGCCGTCAGTGAAACGTCCATTGCATCGATGTACGCCTTGACTGCCGTCTCATTGTCTGTGATGCTCTCTTGTTTGGAGCCCTGTTTGAGATTCGGGTCACGCTCTCGGAAATCGTCGGGAATCCAGACTTCCGGGGGAGTATCGACATATCGCCGGCTGACCTCGTTGCGTGCGAAACCGACCGTGTGGCGGAACCATTCGCGCGCAATGAAAATCGGCATTTTCAGGCGGAAGCGGAGTTGGGGGTGAAAGAAGGGGCTGACGTGCTGATGCTTCGCAAGATACTTGATGAGACCGGTGTCCCTGGGACCAAGTTCGGTGGATTCTTTATTGAATGAAACACGTGCGGCATTTACAACGGTGAGATCATCACCAAATACCTCAAGTATTTCAACATAGCCGCCGGAGCCGACGGAGATTTTCTTCGGAGTTTCCATCTAGTCTTATACATTATATGGTGGTTTAGATGGGCGGTTACCGCATCATGACACCTAAATATTATCAGCAAACCCCTCTATTTTCTTGGAGTCCATATAATACATCTGCACACGCCCAAAGAATCCATTCGGCTCTTCAATCCGGAAATGCACGTGGGAATTGATTTTCCCATGAACGGGCACTGTGTACGCCTGCGGAGGACCACGAATACGCAGAGTCGCCTTGCCCTTGTCGTCCGCAACGACTACACCCGAGTTCTCAAACTCGCTGTACGCAATGTCCCAACCGGGCGTGTTTTTAGAGTCGGCAGTCACACTCGGCTCTGCGGCCCAGTAGACCACTTTTGCGCCCGGCCGTGTTGTAATCTCCACCGATTCATTCGCACTTTGGGGCGTCTTTAGAGCGAGTGCTGCTGCGGGAAAGATGGTTTGACCCAAGAAGGGCAGGTAGACATCTCGGCGGAAGGCGAGCATCAGAGAGCACAGACCGATAATGACATATAAGATGGAACTCATGCGGCGATTCAGGACGAGGCGCACCACATTTGTACCTGTGGCCCCCATAAGGAGCCAATTCAGTCCTCCGAGAATCACGAAAAACACGACGACCAAATAAATCTTTTTGTTGATGTACATACCTTTCGGGCTGCTGTTCGGGAAGATATCCATTCTATCTATACGGTAGATGAATTCGTGTCCGCCCGGTCTAAAGCGTCCCTGCATGATGAATCGCTGGGGCTCAGGCTCTGGATGCGCCGTGAAACCACCGGACTCTGCTGCGGCCAAAGAGGCCGAGGCGAAAGTGGCTGCGATGGTCCAAGAGCGCGCACGCCAAGATGCGGAATTATGGGGACCACCTGCCGCAGCAGAGTCTGCTGCCAAAAACCTCCCTATAAAATAGAATGTTCTACGAAGTTCTTCTTTTCGTTCTTCTTTCGCCCGGTTTTCTTTTGACGATTCCTGCGGAAGGAAAGAAGGTCTGGATGTCTGGCCGAACATCCGTCATGGCTGTCCTTGTGCATGCGCTCATTTTTGGGGCGGTCTTGATGTATTTGAAGAAGATGGAAAAGAAAGAGGAGGGATTTACGGCCGGTTATATACTAAACGACTGGACTGGAAGCACGACTGGAAATTATGTGATTGATTTTACTATTCTTGTAATTGTTGGATTGGTTTTTGGGGGGATGGTGGCAGCCGCAGTAATGAATGGCTAAATCCCACAACTAAATAGAATGGCCACCTGTAAGTATTTCATCGCAAAAACATTCGCACACACTGCGGCTGGAGTAGGAATCGCCGCTATAAGTGCAACTAACCCTGCACTCTTTAATGCCTTAGAGGATAGTCTGCAAAGCCCGGTATGGGCAACGCTCCTCGTATTCCTAGCCTCTATTGCGCTCGTATGGTTTATTCCAGGAATGTCATCCAATACTCCCCTAAAATATGTGGCCGCCGTCTCCTTCGCCTATCTTATCGGACAACTTTCCGGACCACTCGTGGAGCGTCTAGATGAACAGAACATTCTGGCGCGCACACTCTTTCTCGCCACCGGCGTTTTTGTGGGAATGGTCGCCGTGGGCATTTATGACAAGAATAACCTGCTCGGATTCGGCCCCTATTTATTCGGTGCGCTCGTAGGCCTCATAATAGCCCAACTGATTCTCTTTATTCTTACAGCGACGACCACCATACAAAAAGAGCAATACTTCGAAGGAAGAAAACTCCTCTCATTCTTCGGCGTAGGTCTGTTCTCTCTGCTTGCAGCGTATGATACACAAGTTGTGAAACTTCATGCGCGGCAGTGTAAAAAACGAGGAGATTATATCAATGAGAGTCTCGGACTCTTCCTGGACTTTGTGAACTTGTTCCAGAACCTCGGAGTCGCTGGAATGGACGAGTGAGCCATTAAGTATACATCCGCTCCAAGGAAAGGTCCCTAGCCTTCGGCTTCTTCAGAAACAAGTCCACGTGCGACTTCTTCACAATGAAGGGCAACTGGAAATCCGGAATGTGGAATGGCAAGTCCTTCGTATTGAACATGCGGAGCATATTGATTTTCTGTGCAACCTGCTCTAAGCACCTCTTGAGCTCTCGCACACCCGGCTCCGTACCCGCATACTCCGTAATAATGTACTCAATAACATCCTTGGAAATATTCACCTTCTCTGTGAGACTCACGTCCTTCAGAGCAGTTGGAAGCAGATACTTCTCGGCAATCTCCATCTTATCCTTCTTCTCGTAGCCCTCCAGATGAATCACTACCATCCGGTCCAGAAGCACCTTGTCAATCTTCGTGATATCGTTGCCCGAGAAGACGAACATGGTCCGACTCAGGTCCAGAGGAATCCCCGAGAGATACTTGTCCTCAAAGTCGCAGTTCTGCACCGAGTCCGTCATGTGCACGAGCAGATTCTGCACCTCCTCACCCTTTGGCGTTGCAGAAATCTTGTCCAGCTCATCGAACATGAGAATCATCGACATACTCTTCGCCGCAGCGAGCGAGTTCACAATCTTCCCCGCATGTGAACCCTCATATACGAGCTGGTGACCCGTATAGGTCGTTGCGTCCGAGTCGCCACCGAGCGAAATGAACTGGAACGGCCAGTCGAGGGCCTTTGCAATCCCGTTCTTGATGAGACTGGTCTTACCAATACCAGGAGGACCAACCAGAAGGAGACTCAGGCCACGAGAGGTCGGATTCGCAATCTTTCCAGCGATGAATTGGAGAATCTGGAGTTTCGACGCCTCCTGGCCATAAATGGAATCCGACATGCTCTTCCGCGCCCGCTCCATAAAGGCCCCGCACTTGTCCTGGCCATCGTCCAACTTCACCGGCATCTCCTTATAGACCCCAAGAGGGAGCGACGTGACCTTCTCCAGCCACGCCCTGTGCTTGTAATACTCACCGGCGCTCGGGTCCATACTCTGAAGCGCATTGTACTTGGAGAGAATCACACTGCGTGTCTCAGGTGTCAAGTTCATCGTGAGAATCTTGAACATAAGATTCTCCTGCGCCACGGACGGCCGATTCTCCAGACTGGAAATGAGTTGCTTCTGCTTCTCGGCGCTGAGACTCTTGAACTGGTCAATCTGGTCGTCGATGCCCCCGTCGTCCTGCGGCTCCGTCACGAGTTTCACGAACTTCTTCACGATGTCCGACTCCTTCTTCATATTGTGCCGCTTGGGAATGAGGTGGTCATTGGACTCCTGGCCGAGACCTCCGAAACTGATGCTGATTTCTGCACGCCGTGTTTTGGAATTTTCCTCAGAATCTTCCTCGTCCTCATCGATCCACTCGCTCTCCTCCTCCTCGTCATCGTCCTCATCGTCGTCATCCTCCTCATCCTCCTCGTCCTCCTCGGGCTCAGGCTCGGGCTCAGGCTTACGTGCCCTCCTAGGCTGAAACCCCCGTCCCTTCTTTGGAGGCACGTAGGTTTCATCGCTGGACTCAGTCGGCTTAGAATCACTCGTATCCGTGACAACCTTCGGCTTGCGTGTGAGCCCCTTTCTCTTGGGAGACGCCTCCTTCGTTGGCCGCACCTTCTCGGAACGCCGCTTGGGCCTGCTATACTCCTCCTCCTCATCATCCGAAGTTGCAATGAACCCCCGCAGATTTCCACGACTGTCGACACTGTCGTCGCTATCGTTGCCGTTCCCTCCCGTCCCACCTGCCCGCTTCTTCTGCGGCTGCGGCTTCTTGCGACCCGGGGTATTCTCCCCCGCGTTGCTAGAATCCTTTTTAGACCGAAGCGAGTTTTGCGGCTGTGGCATTTCTACTCTGCGACTATAAATCAAACGCCTCAATTTTTCCGGCGGCGAGTTGCCCTCCCACCTCGTTTTGAGTTCCGCACGCTGTTTTTCACGCTATTAATGACCTTGTTTGTACCTTTCACGGCATGCGTCCCGATTTTCTTTGCAGTCTTAAAAACATTCTTTGCAATTACACCCACGGTATTCACGGCCACACCCACCGGCGCAAATACACGACTAACGAGTCCACGCCCAGCTTTACGAGTTCCACGTTTCGGCATTCTGCAGTACTACGAGATTTTATTTGGAGAGAATATCATATACGTCCATCAAAATAAAACGCGCCTTGGGCGATTCACTCTTGAACTCGGCCGATTTCGAAATCAGTTCATCCAAGGCCGCCCGATTATCTCGGAAAAGTGTCGCCCGTGCGTTCACGAAAAAAGGGGCCGCCTTCTTCTTCAGAACTTTCGCCATCTTGAAAAGGCAATCCGAATACTCTTCCATCAGAGTTTTCTTGTCATCCAGTTTCCCATTTACCAACATATTACTCAGAATCTTCTGAAAGGTGGTATTTAGGAGCCCTAGGTCGAGCAGTTCGAGCGCGCTTAACTCCGCCAAAAACTGGCTGTATCCAAGACGGAACTGCTTATTCTTCTGATTCTCGACAAACTCGTCATAGTCCGAATTCGCCGAGTCTGCAATGTCGTCAAAAACCTTCAGATAGTTCGACTGCAGTTTGTTCATTTCCTGCAAAATTACCGTGTAGCGTCCGGAAATTTCGTTCAAGAGTTTCGCATACAGGGGACAGAATACATCCTCTGTTGCCGCCTTTTTGAACACCAACTTTATAAAGTCACGAACCATTTCCTGTAAATCGGGCTCACCTGACCCTAAAATCTGGTACAGAAAATCACGAACATCGTCGTATGTTTTGGGGCTAAATTTGTTCAGCTTGGACAAAATAATAACATTCAAAATCTTATCATCGACGGGCTGACTACTATTTTTGAATTTACTCTGATATTTTTGAATCGGTGGCGGAGCCGACGTATTTTGCGCAATAGGGCTATCTCCAAAGGATTTTGACGAAGATACCCGTGATATGGGCGAGGTCGGATTCGACATATTGCGAAAACCGCCCATAGAGGAGGACGAAGGAAGTCTATTCCCCCCTCCGGATTCTACCGGAGACATTTTTCTCCAACCAGATTGAGTCGATGTTTCGAACTCAATCAAGTCCTTTAAAGACTCTATAGAAAGGCACACGGAAGTGGGAGGCTTCGGCGCATTTCCTTCTTGTAATAATATACTCTGAACCAGCGTTTGAATACCTTCTGTCGACGACATTTCTCCCTGATATAGTATACTCAAAATTGTTTAGACCATTTTGCCGCCGCCAATGCGTGTATTTCCAATCATATTTGCTTGGTCCCTATATTAGAATTACGATGTCACTTATAAGGGATGCCGGCCTACAGAATCTCGATACGATACTGGGGTGTACACTTTCACAGACAAAGGATATACTTGACAAGTCGATAGAGGGGGCCATGAATACCTCGGACTTTGCCTATGGTCTACGGGTAAATGCGATCCAGCGACTCACGGCGGTAGACACCGATACAGGAAAAGAGATAGAGGAGACGATTCGGGAGGTGAAGGAGATTGAAACCGCCCTCAAGGACTTTTTGAACCCAGAATCGGAAGACCTGCAGAAACTACAAGAGGAGGCTCTGTCCCAACTTTCCTTCCAGGACGAATACTTCCGCTCTTTGAACTACGTACCCTACGTGTTATTCGCTCTTACGATGTTCAAGGTATGGGCCGTACCTCTGATGGCCATCGTGGTTCCTCTGGTCGCATGGATGATACCCTATATTTTCCTGAAATTTCTCTATAAACTCCCTATTTCGACGGAGCAATACTCCGATATAATGAAGATGTTGTGGTCGGGCACAAGCGTGTCCTTTGAGAAAACGAGCGGCGGTGGTCTAAAACCTGTCGCCCCCAACATGTTCTCTGCGAGGAGTATTATTCAGGGCCTCTTCATGGCGTTCTCGTTCGCCCAGTCGCTCATACAGCCTATTCAGAATGCGTATCACCTCTACAAAATCGATAGGAACATTCTGGAAAATGGAGGGCGGGTTCTGCGTCTGAAAAAGATGTATGAGGAGAGGGCGGGGCAATTCCGCAGACTTCAAATTGTGTTCCCCTTTCGACACTCCCTCGCCATTCTGGAGGACGACCCTCGCAGAGCCATCCATCTTCTTATAGAACAGCCCGAACGCTTCCGAATCGCTCTACGGGATTTCGCAGAAATGGAGGTCCTCTGGAGAATTGCGAACTCACCGATTCTATCGATGAGCCAGCTCATCGTAAAGGGGGATGTGCCGCTCATACAGGCTCTCAATATTAGTGACATTTCACTCGGCTCCAATGCGGTCCCGTCTACTATCTCTCTCACCGGCAAATCGCATCATACCGTACTGACCGGACCGAATGGTGGCGGCAAGTCATCCTTTTTACGGGCTCTTCTGCAATGCACCCTCTTAACACATGCGTACGGGGTTGCTCCGGCAGAGAATTTCGTTATAAGAAAACTGTCCTGGATATCTTCCGGTCTACGCCTCCAAGACAATCCTGGACAACTCTCCATGTTCGAATCCGAGGTCTATTTCGCCTCCAAGATTCTTAAACGCCAGCAGTCCGAGGGGTTCGGACTCGTCATCTATGATGAACTCTTCCACTCTACAAACCCGCCCGACGGAATGTTGACGGCAAGAAAATTCCTCGAGGCAATGTGGGAGAAGCCCAATATACTCAGCGTGGTAAGTACCCATGTTTTCGAAATTGTGGAGAGCGCACCCGAGTCTGTGCAGAGACTCTGTTGCGGGGCCAAAATGGGGAAGCGGGACACTATCCAGTTCTTGTATGATATTCGCCCCGGAATCTGTAAAGTGAGTAGCGTGAAATCTATATGGAACCGTTTTGGCCTCTTTCCGGCGATTGCGGGAAAGTCTGAGCCGAAAAAACAAACCAAAGAGGAGAATCCGAAATGAGCGAGGTCCTTTTTCTTTCCGCCGTAATGCTTCTGCTTATTGGTGCGATGGGTTTCTATTTCTATTCCCGTGTTTCTTACACGGACAAGAAGATAAACCTTCTGGAGTCTATTCTGCTTGATATCAAGATGAATATGGACATGGAACAGCCCCTGCATATCCCGCCGCCGTTGAAGGAGCCCGAGCCGTTCGAGCCTGAGGACAGTGAGGAGCTGAAAGAGGACACGGCTGCAATGTATTCGTCTGTCATGGAGGAGGCCGCCGCTGCCACGGAGAATGAGGATAGTACCGATGCTACCGATGCTGCCCCTGCCACCCTGCCCGATTATGACTCGATGAGTCGGGAGGAGTTGAATGCTCTTGCCGAGAAGCGCTCTCTTCGGGTGACGAAGAGCATGAAGAAGGGGGGCGTGATAAATCTGTTGCGAGAATCCGACAGGAATAGTTCTATGCAGACTGATACAGGAGTGAATGCAACCCTTTCTACCGAGGGGTCTAGTGGAGGTGCTCCTCTCAATATGGAGGATTCTAATGAACTCTCTGCCGAGACTCTTTCCTCTTAAGAGTATAGGAGAATGGATCCGAAACTCTTTCGTCTTCCTACATCACCAAACTACTATGAACACACCACCGCCGCACCCGTCACTATTGGACGAGTCGCAAAAGGTCAGACCCTCCCTGCACCCGACAGCCGATTCCCAGGCTACCCGGCACAGATGGAGGACGGTCGTTTGGTGACGAATTACGACTCGCACTGCTCAGAGAATATTCCGGCAGGACAGCAATTTCCGACCAAACGGTTCATGCAGCGCAACGGCGACGATATTATCGAAATGTCGAGGCGGATTTCTGCAAAGCGCATGGGGGCGGATTTTATGTTCGATACGACGGTTGTGCCTCCGTTGGCAGAGGTCGTGTCCTGTACTCGTTCTGCCTGCAAGCGTACGGCGAATTACGGGTCCAATGATGAGGGTGCGAATCCCTATGGGGGGGCACCGATAGGTACAGGGCGCCACGAGCCCGTTCCCGAATTGTTTGGAACGTACACTGTGCCCTACTCGACAGCGCCGCTTCCGAAAATCACCTATACTACTCGGTATGAGGGTGGACGGAATGCGCTGAGAGGGGCTCGCCCTAGAGAGCTCTATCCACCCCCTGTTATTTCCAATGGACTCAAGGCGGTCTAGGCGGCCCCCTTAAAGGTAAGTTCTTAACGTAAGTACATAACAGTATAGAATGTCAACACCCACGAGGATTTTGACATTCGATATAGGAATTCGCAATTTGGCCTGGTGTCTTTTGGAGCGATCCGGTAAGCGCTGGTCCATCTTGGGCTGGGAGAATTTCGACCTGCTCGCAGGAACAACGAGCGAAGAGGCCACACGAAAACCGGTTTGCACAACCTGTGGGAAACGGGCTACACACACGGCAGGGGCCGCAGTTGTCTGTAAGCGCCATACGGGCACAGCGTTCCCAATTCTGGCCGACCTCTCTGGAAATCCGTACAAAATAATTCCGACTCTGAAAATTCTGAAAACAATTCCGAAACTTTCTACGAAAAATTTGCGGCGAGAGGAAATTGTTTCGGACCTCCGAACGAAATTCGCAATTCCAATTGTTCCTGCAAAAAAATCCGTGAAACAAAATTCCGATCTAGCCGCTCTCCACACGGCTCTCCAGAATTTCGTGAATGCCCGGCTGGAATTATTCCGTGGGGCTGGGACAATCCTTTTGGAGAACCAGCCCGCATTTAAGAATCCCACGATGAAATCGTTGCAAATTCTCCTGTTTGCCACGCTGAGAGAGAGACTTCCCGGCGTCACGGTCGGTTTTGTTCATGCATCCAAAAAGACACAGGGCGCAACGGGAGGGGACAAGGGGTATGCAGAGCGTAAAAAGGCATCCGAGGCCCGCATCGAAGAGTGGTTTTCCAAGGAGGATGTTGCCGATAAGGAGAAATGGAGGCAATTTCTAGCGACCCAGCACAAGAAATCAGATTTGTGCGATTCTCTGTGTATGTGTCTGGATTCTTTCGTGCGCACAGAAACGGTTTAAAAAGACCGAATTAACACGAAGAAGGGATGAGCGTCACAATTCACGAGATGGAGTCTGTTGCGAGAGGTCCCCCGATGGACATGGGAATTACAGAGCTCGGTGGTGGTGACCTGGGGTTCGACATGTTGTCGAATGCAGGGATGGGCAGAGGTGGTGGGGGCGGTGGGGGCAGTGGGGGCGGTGGGGGCAGTGGGGGCGGTGGTGGATCTACACGCCAAATCTCTTTTGATTTGGGTGGTTCAAGCGGCGGTGGCGCAAGCGGCAGCGGCCTCGGTGGCCTAGGGGAAATTGAAATATCTCCTGTAGAGCCGATATCACTCAACATCGGTGCTGGACCGATGAGTGGTCCTTCAGCCCCGATTGAGATTGAGTTTTCAAAAAGTACTAGCTCAACCAGCTTCCCGAAGCCCTCTTCCGCCGTAGAGGGAGGCCTTTTCGCAAACTCGCAAAGCGCATCTGGCCCTTTTACTAGCCTTTCTCCGGCACCCGGGCGTTTAAGCCCCGAGGAGGAGCGCAAGGAGAAGGTCGACTTGCTGAACAAGCTCCAGCGCATGGAGCAGAAGGGGCTGACACCTAGCCGTCGTTATACGATGGATAATACGCTGGAGGAGATTAAGACGGAGTTTACTCGTCTGGCGGATGCTCGTAATCTGGAGTCGTCTATTCGTTTCCAGCGCCAGGCCATGATGAGTGTAGTGACGGGCCTACAGTGGATGAACGACAAGTTCGACCCCTTCGATTTGAAGCTGGACGGCTGGTCTGAGTCCGTGCACGAGAACCTGGAGGACTTTGACGAGATATTCGAGGAGCTCTATGACAAATACAAGGAGCGTGGAAAGATGCCGCCTGAGGCTCGGCTTGTGATGGCGTTGGCCGGCAGCGGCTTCATGTGCCACGTGAGCAATACGTTCCTGCGTGCTCGTATGCCGTCGATGGATGATATTCTGCGGCAGAATCCGGAGATGGCGAGGCAGTTTGCGACGGCGGCGGCGAAGCAGGCGGGGCCGGGTTTCGGGAACTTTATGTCTATGGCGATGGGTGGTGACGCGGCGGCCGGAAACGCAGTAGGCGCGCCTGTGCCCCCCACGGGCTCCTTCTTCGGGGCAAGCAATGCGCCCCCGATGGCCCAGGTTCCTCAGACCGTGGCGGCGATGGAGCCTCGCCAGACTGCTCGTCGGGAAATGAAGGGGCCTAGTGGCGTCGACGACATTCTGCAGACCTTCGACCAGGTACGCAGAAATGACGCTATGGAGGGTATGGCGACCCAGCAGGTGCGCCCCGAGATGCAGCCGGCCGTGTCGGCTGCGGTAGAAGTGCAGAGTATCGCCGGGTCAGATGATTTGGGCAGTATGGCTGGGTCAGTTTCTGGGCGTCGTCGTGGTCGCCGCCCCGCTCCGCCTAGTGGAAGCAGTATTGCGCTGGATATCTAATAGCACGGGCGGCAAGCACCTATAAAATCTCAAGCTCTTACAAGAGATGTCAACACCAAAAAATGTAGTAAAGGCGTTAAAAGAAATGCGTCTGAGTCCGCCACGAGCGAACAACTCCAAAACAAAGAAAAATCGCAATTCACAAAATGTAGAAAAAATGTTGAATATGTATTTTGAAGAGTTGGACAAATACGGAAATAATCCGATGACCCCCAAAAATAGGGAAAATTTCTATAAACGGTTTGAAGGGTTGTGGGAGTATCATAAGGGGTTTCCTCGTCTAAAAAGTAGAGGGCGGCGGTCTACTAAGAAAAATAGGTGATTAACGAACTTCGAGTTTTATATTGGATGATAATAGGGATGGGTTCCAAAGGAACACATAATTTAGTTAAAACTATTTTATATGTTCTCGTTGCCGTTGCACTATTATACATTTTAACACTTCGGTTGGATGGATTTCAGAATTCCCCTCCAGTTAGCGAGGCTGTTACACCCTCCGTAAGCACATATCCCCTCTGCTTTCTGTGCGTCGCACCCCCAAAAGAATATCTGAAAACCCTGGTCCCGTTTACGCAGACCCAGACCGTCTATGTCATTTGCGATAATAATGAATATGTGCCCCCGGAATCGCCGGATTTCAAAACGGTCAAAATCACGGAGAGGGATGCCGCCACCGCTCATCCTGTGACACCGGGTCTGCTCCATATTGTCCAGATATCGGATGATATCTGCGGAAAGGCCGGCTACATCAATTCCGCCTCTACGATTCCGAAAAAACCGTCGGCGTGGGATAAGGCCCTGTATTACTTTTGCGTAAAAAATATGGCCCCGCACGTCTGGTTCGTCGAAGAGGACGTGTTCATTCCGCGCCCCGACATTTTTGACGAAATGAATGGACGGTATCCTGATACGGACCTTGTAGGAAAACAGCATGTGTCCGAAACAGAGGACCCCGGATTTTTCTGGTGGTTCGATGCGGAAGGAAAGATGGAGCGACCCTATTATAGATGCCTCGTATGTGCCGTGCGCATCTCCCGGAATATTTTTGCGGAGATTGCTAAAATGGCGTCCGAAAAGAAGACAATATGTTTTGTGGAGACGCTGTTCAGTACGATTGTGGAGCACAAGAAGTTCACAAAAGAACTTGCGCCCGAATTACAATCGGTCATTTTTAGACATAATTGGACAAAAGACACCGTCCACAAGGACGGTCTATTTCACCCAGTAAAAGAGGTCAAAGACCATCTAGAATTCAAAGCACATTTGGA